>Ga0056128_1008451_pt1 | contig 12973 bp, 5 predicted proteins | sample WorMetLIZISLAND2_FD_71113 | JGI IMG/M metagenome (GOLD analysis project Ga0056128, IMG submission 71113) | Marine gutless worms symbiont microbial communities from Max Planck institute for Marine Microbiology, Germany - Olavius geniculatus... ...
GTTGACAGCAATAAAAAGCCTGTTATTAGTGCTTGTTATGATAAGCAGCATGTCTGTGCCTATCTGCAACCGTGTTCACGCTACACGTGATAATTGCGGTAAAATAACCACTTTTTAGGGAGGGTAGCCGTCTTTATGTCCGCCTGCGCTTACAGAGCGACGTAACTGAACTGAACTGAACTGACATGATTTAGTTTTTGACGAACTGACCAATTTGCAAACAGTAATGCATTGCAGTAGGCACCGTTTATCGACGTCGTTGACCTACGTGACTACGCTCACGTACGCGTCAATCAATGACCAATGGGTTCTCCGTACTTGCCCGTTCGTCAGTTGGTCCAAAAATATACCGTGTCAGTTAAGTTTAGTCCAGTCCAGTTCAGTTCAATTCAGTCTAGTTACTTCGCTCTGTGTGTGTGTATATATATATATATATATATATATATATATATATATATGCGCCTTTTGTCGACATTCGGCGTCGACATCTTTTCTTGGTGTTGTTGTTAACTGATTCAAATGACATCTTAATTATAATCAGGTTCCGCATCATTCTGTTTGATGCTGCTTGCAGTCGAGACAAGCAATTAGATATTCTGCCAGATAATTACCTATGGCTGCTTTAGACACTGGAGGATATTGTAGGACTTCATGCAATTTTACGTCTATCAGCTTGCGGACGGTCGCCAGTTCCAATTAGATTCTAAATCTCATGATAGGCCTACGGCTTCTCATCTGCAGTAAGCTACTGGTGATTGTAATTATTACTAAGCCTCTTAGACGCTGGCATTAGCAGAAATACACATGGACAGAGATTATACAGTGTGGTCCAAGTAAAGTGATAGCCCCCAAAGTGTACGTCATAACTGCATCGACAAATAAAGATCCGTTTTGGAAATTCTTTCACCGATATGCGCGGCAACAAATTTGCGATCAAATGCTCAATAAAATACCTCCAGATCAAACCGTGTCGCTACACTACCTCGTGAAATAGTTAGCGTTACAGCACGTGAGTGCACGACAATGTAATTTCAGCACTCTTAACCTATGGCCATAATTTTTTCACGACGCGTTCTGTCCGCCCATTCCTCTGTCCGTCCATCTGTCTTGCAAGGACTTTCAACTTGAAAACAAAATGTATAAATAACCAAAATTGCCGTAAACTTTCCTCAGTGCACTGTAGGACAAGTAATCGATTTGCTAATTTTCGGCTTAAATGTTAAAATTTAGGCGGACGGCGGCACCTATGTCGGCACTGTGCCGAGTTATTTGTTTAGTTTTCATCGCGATGCTTTGCTTTGCACTTTTCTGTCTGTATGTCAGCATGTCTGTTTTCTGATTTTTTACTGAGTTGTGTGATATTTTAAATTTTATTTCGCAACTGCTTGATTTTTTTCGTTCTTTTCCGGTTTACGGACATTATATGAGGAGCGTTCAAAAAGTTTTGCAACTTGACTACAGCAGTCGAAATCCTTTCTGTTTGACTCTTTGTGACGTCATAGATATTACGGACGTTACTTCCGCTTCAAGCTCATACGTTTTACTGGTGTATAGGTTTTTAAAAGTTATCCAGTTAAGTAGCAATATGCAATTTACATAAGCTTATCTGTTACATTTATAACCTCTATAGTTACTGTGTATTTTTTGTCGATATATTGATCCATTAATTGGCTGATTATTTATGAGGCCTAAATTGAAATAGGCCTACTGTTGTGTTTCCTGTTAAACAGTCTGCGAAAAAAGTAAGAACTGGAGCGGTATGATAGGTGCCGTCAGATTTTCACCGCAAACATACTCGATCTTGCTTTACGGGCTCCTAACTACTGTTTAAATATTCTTAAAAATCAAATAGGCCTAAGAATTGTTGTCGAATAGGAGCGCACACAGATCAGAGTTTGAATTGTGAAAAATTAGCTGGGGGTTAAACTTTCCGACGGTCAGAGCCCAACCAAAATGGTGATGTAAATCCTATGTATAGCCTATAGTAGGCCTACATAGCAATTCAAACACTGACTCAGCTTACACTGGCACAGACGCAAACAATTTTATAACTCGCCCCTCTATAGCAATGGGACAGCTAAACACGAAATATTCACATCGAAACATATTATAGGCCTAATTACAGCTCGAATCATGTCTTGACTGCTTACTGTGTGCACGCCATAAAGTGAAATCGAAAGTTAAAACACGGGAAATTACCCGGACATGGGACTTATGTCGCAATAGTGATGACAACAGTGTAACCTACTGTTATTATTGTTAATATTACTGTTGTGGTAGGTATTTGAAATAATGTCGCGTGAACTCAGTTTAGATGAGATTGTTACAGAATTTCTGCTAAGCACTTGTCGACGATGTCCGCCGTCCAGAAGTCGACATGCTGTACGAGCTGCACTGTATTGCGGCGGATTGGCGACTGCTCGGCCAGACGACGATGTAGACACTGAACGTATTCGCATTGCGTTGACAACAGGGAGTGTTGCTGAGTTCTACATTGAACCGATCTTACCACACCTCGGTGATATTGACGTGATGTTTTACGACAACACCGATCTGGCAATACCACGAGGACATCCATCGCCATCGCATTTACCAGCTGAGTTTCACAACTGTGTCTACGCATTTGAGATCATTGACAGTCTCTTATTACCGGGCTATGTGTACCTGGAGTTACGTTACATACTGACACAATGCAGTGGTGATGACAACTACAATGCCGTAGAGCACGACAAAGGGACGTATCTATCAAATCAATCATTCAACACTGAAGCAGAAATTCATGGACCAGCAGCAGTTCTTCGCCCACAAGGTAGGTCGGTAATGTTATTAATTGACCAAGACTTAGTGCCTTGCATGCGTTGTCTCTCATGGACGCCACAAGCGGCTGATTGGCCAACGCGACACAGAAACTACGGCTGGCCAGACTCAGCAACAATTGATCGTGTTGTCAGCAACGGATGTGATGTGGTTGGTGTGGCAAATCGTCTCCTTAGGCAAAATGAACTGATGGGCAAGTATCAGTGGAGGCTGTCATTCTCACGAGCAGAAATTGTGCTGATAAACAGTTGGATGCCAGTACAACAGATTGTCTATCATGCGTTACGATTCTTCATAAAAGCCACGCTATTTACAGACTGTCTTGACAACTCTGGAGCTGGCAGACTGAGCAACTATCACATTAAGACTCTCATGTTATGGGGCTGTGAACTGAAATCAAAAAGTTGGTGGGCTTGCGATGTAAATCTTATGGATATATGTGTCCAACTGTTGCATATGTTAGCTGAATGGTTGACTTCCAGATGGTGCCAACATTATTTTGTCAACAACTGTAATTTAATCGACAACGCATTGAACTTGACAAATGACAAAGATCAGTTGTCGTCAATAGACAACACGTAGTTATCAACATGGTTTGCACGCAATTACATACGAAATTGTTTACAGGCTATGTTCAGTGACAATGATTGCCCACAAAACATTTTCGAGTTATTTTATGACATCAGTACCAGTATGAAACTACAGAATGCAGTTACAGCACTGGTTGCTTGGAGACAGAAAAAACACTCTTGGAGTTGTGGGTAGAGCTTCATGCGGCAGAGTCTGATGTTCCATCATTTGTGTACACCAGCCCACTGACTGCACGATCCTATGTTTACTGCATGACTCAATGGACAGAGGTCAGTTCACATTTTTCTGTTTACTTCAGAGCAGTAGCATTTCTACACGTTGCATCCAGATTACTAAAACATGGTCTCAACGACGAGTTGACAGATATCTTAGCGACAGTATGTGGACTACCGTTTGCTGACATTCGACGTAGCTCCTATCATTCCACTAGTGTGTTGTCACTGAACATAGCCGCCAACTTGATGACAATTGTGGCAAACAAATCACTCAGCACCATGTCACTGATTGAGATTGAACTGTCCAAGGCGTATCTGCACAGAGCATTGAGATGTCGAGACTCTGACAGCGACTCCATCTACTGCCTGGCAAATGTCTATTTGGCAGTCTTGTTCTACAATACAGGACAATACCAGATGGCGATAGATCATTGTACACTGTTGACAAGATCACACGATCACTCACAGTGCAACTCAAATGTTGTACAAGGCAAACTTTTGCCCAAGATCGACGATGACGTTGATAATCTGTTAGGCTTAGCAGAGTTGTACCAAGGCGTACGAACTGCTGAATTCAAACAACAGCGACAACCACAACTTGTATCCATCCTTATGACTGAATTATTTGCATATTATATGCATATCAAATCTCAGTCAGCAACAGAGCCTCGCCAGTTTGTGCAAATGCCATCATCAACTGCTGCACTTAAACGGTATGGAGTTTGTATTAACGATACTACACAGCTGTTCATCGGTGACGTGCTTCTGTATTTGTCAGTAGGTCGGCTGTTGATTGTCGACAAAAGTCATTTTGGTTGAACTCTGGCGCTCACTGATTAACAACAATAAATGTCACTCATCAGAACTGGTTGAGTTATTGCAGAAGTCTGCAGTTGAACATCTGGCAACATATCGTCAGCTCTTGGCGCAAGACTTTGGCTCGGTAGTCACGATTGTCACAACAGACTTTGAGGCGTTGTACGCGTGCAAACGCGGTGACTATCAGCAGTGTTTACAGTTATCTACACAAAACGTACACGCCACGCTGTTGAATGATGTTATTCCCTGTGTTCCGACATATCCCGAGTTCATTCAGTTGATGGATGATGACATTGTTTCACTGACTGCACTGACACTAATTGTCAATCCTCAGTGCAGCATGTGGTGTCACTCTACTTGCATCTTCCAGATGATTCTGTCGCTGTATCTGATAACTCAGTGTCAGTTGAAGCTACATCACCCAGTGACGTCACTTGCTCAGACACTGCACTACGTTGAAGTCGCTGAGAGAAGACTTCCACTTGATAATACACTGGACAGGTTAACACTGAAGTTGACTAAACGTAAACTCAAGATGTACGTCAACACATTACTCCAAAACTTTTCTGACTGATCAATCAATATCTGAGTTCATGACTACTATTAATTATTTCAGCCAGCCCCGGCATAATAACGGTGCGTCTTGTTCTGGTTTCACGATGCAAACAAACATTTTCTCTCAGTCTTTTTCTCTGTTTCTGACAGTCTGCCACTGAACTGCATTACATAGTATTGTTATAATGTGTTTATTTCAAAAAAATAACTATGACTATAATGCAGATCTAATTTGGTTTATCCTATTTCAATAACCCTTTGGGCTACATATTATGAGATCCGGTTTATGGACATTATACGAGGGTGTTTAAAAAGTTTTGCACCTCGACTATCCAAATCCTTTCCATATAACTTTTTGTGACGTCATAAATAATACGGACAACTTCAAGCTCATACGTTTTACTGGTATATAGGTTTTTAAGATTTTTTTTCAGTCAAGTTGCAATACGTAATTTACATATAGTTGTTACCGTATTTAGAAACATGTACCGATGTACGTGTTTTTATGAAGCTTTGCGGGAATGGTTATTTCCTCAGGACTTTCAAAAAACAGTAGACACCCTGAGCAAAGCGTTGAAGATCAGCAATTACCCTTTAGATACTAGCGCAGTATGATAAAATTTAATAAAATATGCTACCATACAGCTAAAACAGTACCGAAACTAGCAACAGTGCTCATTAACTCAGTGTAACAGAATTTTCAAACGTTTCAGGTTATTTATTATAATAAAACGGATGCTTGTGACGAACAACTCTGAAACAGACGAGCACAATGGCTGCATAATAGCACTGAAGTGTACTAAGTTGCAAATGTCATACAGCATCGTGAAATCACAAAATGCCAGAATGTAATGTCACTCAGAATGTCGGAGGACAAACTACACTGTGTTTCATAAAAAACTGGACCCCTAAGGCAGGCCGGCATAAATTTATCAAAATAAGTTCGCCTAAAATGATTTTTCACACAGTGCACTGCATTCAGTTGCGGATTCATTGTGCTTGAAAAGTCTGGTATGGGCTGAGTACCAGCTGCACGGTTTCCTGTGATCTGGCTGAACTGAAGCAGCGACTTGTTAAGGTCTGGGCTGACTTGAAACAGACGATTGTGGACGAGGCCATTGACCAGTGGAGGAAACGACTCAAAGCCTGCGTCAAGGCCAAAGGACAACATTTTGAACATTTACTATAACTTTAGTCGTACGTGCAGATTGCTTGTATCAACGTTTTTTCGATATTAAAGCCATTTTCTGAAAGTTATAACCAAAAGTTTCAGGGTCCGGTTTTTTATGAAACACAGTGTATAATGCTAAACAACATCAAATAGCAGTGATGGATGCTTCTAATTGCAGGCTTCACTAAGCTAAAAACATTATCTGCAGGGGGCTTGGTGGTGTCGGACTTGGGGGACTGAGAGGTCATGGGTTCAACCCCAGTCAAGTCCCTATCAAGCAGTTACTATTCGAATGGGCGACTTTCATCGGACAGGTAAAATGCACCTAGGTATAACCAAGGTAAACTCAGCCTTCCATCCCTCTAGGGTAGGTGAATCAAGTACCAACCTGTCTGGTTGGGGTTAAGGCGAGGCACGTTCACCTGTGACAGGTGACACTGTGATCCCTTACAGTAGGTTACGCTTCATAGCTCTAGGATGGGTTTCCGTTAAGAAGCATAATGGTAACTGAGAGAAGCAATGTAAGCCAGACTGCAATCATATTTTAGAGCATTTCGGCAGCATAGAAACCGCATCTGGTGACACTATTTTGTTTGCTACAATTTTTACTTGAGGTTGCACGGAATTTCCCGAAAATTTCCTGAGTTGTCCAAGTTCCGAGAATTCACCAAATAATCCACGTCTTCCAGGTCTGAGGCAACCTTTGATGTAAGTATGATGATGCCTTCGTGCTACTGAATGCTGACTATAGTGCATTTTAATAATTCACAATTTGGACAAAACATGGGGGGCAAAACAAAGAGCACACAATCAACTCCGGACACTGCAGTTACTAGGATACTGTAGGCAGCAGCATCGTAAAAAGGGGGGATTAACCTTCAATGTAAATTTTTGGCTGTAAGATAATCAGACAAAATTGTTCTCCAAAAATGCAAAATTTGCAGCTAAAAACCCAAATTCTGCGCTAAATTATAGGACAAAATCAAAATTTTGAGCACCTGTGATCTCCTCCGTCAGAAACTTGCAACTGTTTGTTGGAATTCTGTCCACCATTCATATTGTCTGTCAGGCACACCGAGAGCCACAACGGAAAACATTCTCGCAGGGCCCCTTAAATATTATCGCAACGCCCCTCTGGGGAGAAAATTTTGGAATTTTTCTTTTTACAATGATCCACTCATGTGTACTTCATATTTTTGAATGATGGCAGGGCCCCTCAAACGTCAGAGAGCCCAGGGTAGCTTATCCCGTACCCCACCCTCTCGACGGGGCCAGTTGTGGTTGTCACTGTTGTTGCAGTTTCTTGTCCTGTCTAGTTTTTTTTAGCCCACAATGCTGCCGGTTGTAGGAACAAAACTTGCACTCTCTAGGTGACAGCTTTCACGTCATACAACTAAGAATTTCTTTCTATAATCTAGCTTTCGAGTCCACCTTGCGATGCAACTCAGATTAGACAGGCTTCTTGATTAACTTACAGATTAACTTACCTACTCCCTTAACTAACAACATCAGTCGGAGAACATACAAATGCTGGAATTCACCGAACATCATGTGGCTGGTTTTGACCAATAAACAAATGCATCCGCATTAATCCACTGGGTGACTTCACTTTTTGACTTAAGCCCTTCACTGAGGCAATATGCTGAGCTAAAGTTTGGCCTGAGTGCATACCTAAGGCTCCAAAAAGTGAAGTAATTTTGCTGAGCCTTTAGCTGTCAAACGAAAGGCCGAAGTTTCCATTGAGCGAAAAGGCTTGACAAAAGTCGAAGTCCAAAAGTATGTTTGAAATGCATACCTTGACTGACGTTTAGCTGAACTTTGACCTAAATACAGACTGCAGCATTCAGCTTTTGATTCCACTCTGTAAACACAGGCATACCCAGAAGGGGAGGGAGCCAGAAAATATGCAAATTTCATTTTGTGCAGTAAAACTAACGATTGTGAGCAAAACGTGTCTGTGGCCATGGCCCCACTTCGGACCCCAACAGGGGAGCTTAGCTTATAGCAGTCCCCAGATTCCCTAGCTGGTGGGGTACAGGGCTTGCTGACCCTTCTGTAAGCCATAAAAACCCCCACCCCCGCTCTCGGCCTCTAGCCTCAATTTTCAGCCATTCATGAATCAAACTGCTCCTTCCAACTCCAATTTCTGCCTACGCATAGATGTCGGTAAACTGGCTCAGCAAAAGCTAAGTCAATAAATGAAATCAGCCAGTGTCCGTCAATCGCGACAAAACTGTCTCTCAGTCACACAGAATAATCAAATCAGCTGCTTGAACCCTGTACAAATCCCATCAGCGTCGGCTTCTTTCTGTCCGCGGTTTTACCACCGCCACCATTATCCGACGACGAACCCTCCTTCCGAGCCTCACCATCTCGTTTCTCGGCGTCCAATGAGGAGCTCTTTTCTTCCTCCTCAGTAGCGATTGCAGGGATTCCCGAGTCTCTCTCCACATCGGTGCACAACGTGACATCGTCCGTAGCTTCGCTGGGGGTTTCCGATGCAGCCAGCGGAGGTTCGGGCTCAGAAAAGCCGAGGCCGGTGTGGCGTCGGGCCGATCCGGACATTTTCATCTCGAGTCCATGTCGATACTGGTCCTCCAGTTCTGCATTTAGCCTCTCATTATCTTCATCTGAATACGAATGAACAATAAATTTTATTAAATAAAATATTTTACAAACGATAATGTTCCACATTCAACCTCTCATAATTTTCATCATTCAAACACATACACGTGCTCCATGGTAAGTAATTTTCGCTCACGATTAATATAAATTTATATGGTTAAATCTCCAATCAACATTGTATCACTGAGAAAATATTATAAAGTGCACAAATTATGATGCCAAATAACCGAAAAAAGCAATTTCTTTGTCCAGAGAACAAAAGAATTTTAGTCTGTCTACAAAAATGGATAAATCACATACTTATTGGGTATTAATTTATTGCGTCTCAGTGCACCTCTGACAGCAGTTAGCAAAACAAGAAATTTGAGCTAATGCTCACGAGATGCGCAAAAGCCTATAGCAGTTCTGGTTCAGTAGTTTAGATGAAAATTGGGGTGTTCACGCTAAGTTAATATACAAATACCATATTCTCTATCTGGATCACATAACGATAGTTCCAAGGCGCCACTTTGTGAATGATATTGATTTGTGTCGCAGCCCAAAATCGCCAAAAAATCCATAAACCCCCTACTTTGGCATTCAAGGTCATTGAATTCGACGCCAATCGAGAGCCAGTGTATGACTTCCTATTAGTCATTAATAATAACCTAGGCCCTATCTTGCACCATTACCGAGATACAGCGACTTAGCCAAAAATTGCAAATTTTGCCCACCCCCTCTCATTTAGAACCCTCATTCGGGGTGACACCCTTCGAATTTATGTAAAAGCTTTATGGTTCCTAAAACTAGAGTCTTCCAGGCAGCTGACGGTGAAGATCTCGTGATTCTAGCTTGCACCATTTTTGACTGATCCACCTGTGTGACGGACAGACGGAATTGTGATGGCTGAGACGCGCTGAAAGCAGTAGCTGCTTTCGCACATAATAATAATAATAATAACTAGAAATTTGGGGCAAAGCTCAACGTGAGTCCACCCAGTGCCCTAAGTCTGACTGGGGGACAGTTTAGGGGGCTCACATTCCTCTTGTAGCAAAGTCACGTGGCCAGAACTCCAATGCATTAAGAATTCGCAGAATGCGCAGTGTCGACCTAGAGTAGGAAGACATTAGCCAACTAACCGTTGTCGTTAGTGGACAAAAGTTTACCAAATTTCTTTTGTTCAACGCGAGAGGGATGGTAGTTGATAACGCCTTTTACCGCTTGACGATATCTCCATCTGTTCCAGAGATATTCGCGCTCAAAGTTGAAAGTTGTCCTAAATCGCACAAAATTTTGAACATTTTTGCTATCCCAAATTTTAAGGGGCAGTGCACACCCATATTTGTATGCATGTTATCAGCCCCACTTAGCACTACGTCACGTGGCAAAGTTTTATTAGGCTACTCCCTTTGGCTTTAAAGTTATAGTGGCTAATTCGCTACAATTGAAGCCAATTTTGGACCCCCTTTAAAAAAATTGTAAGGGGGGTCCCCATCCCCGGTAGGGGTGTGCTAGTAAGACTTCATCATTCTCTAGCGCGTGTGAAAATTTGGGGGTGCAGCATCCCCTTGGGGCCGAAATATGCTCTTCCGAAAAATGCGCTATCGGTGGGTACGATTTCACATCGAGATCTCCAAGGTTACTGGACCAAACTTCACCAGACTTGTTTCGCCTAACGCGGGAGGAATCGCGGTAGATAAAATATTTATTTGATTTTGAATATCTTCATCCGTTTCGAAGATATTTGCCACCGAACTTCGAAGGCATCCAAAATCTCGCCAAATTTTGCATATTTTGGCCCCAAAAATTTGTTTGGGGTGGGCCCCCGAAATTTTGGACCGGCATTATAAAACTCGACCTAGTACTGACCAGCGTGCAAAATTTCGCGCCGATTGGCCGATGCATCTCGGAGATTTCGCATTGAAATAAAAAATAAATAAAACATCCCAAGTAAAACTTAAGTCCGCCTCCACAAGCTATTATTGCTTTCAGGCGGACTAATAGAAAGCTGTTAAATAACAAATGCATTTTCTCGTACAATTACCCTGTCGGTTTTCAAAATGCTAACTATTATCTATAGTTTAACCACTTAAAATTTGTTACCAATTATCTGTATAGCGGGACAGCTCAGTCGGTAGAGGGCTGAGCCTTGGATCGATAGGTCCCGGGTTCAAATCCCGTCAGAGTCGACTCAGCCCTTCAGCCATCTTGGTCGATAAGATGAGTAGCACAACATGCAGAGGTAACAGGGAGTCTCTGTTGAGGACTAATCCACCCAACAGAGATGTATGCAATCTCCGGTTGTACTCCCTGGCTCAAGGATATCGCAAAGGGATTAACTCCTCTATAATGTGGCTATCGGCCTTGCACAGTATAAACCCTTTGCCTTTCACCAATTATCACATCGTTTATTTTCAGCACCTAATATTACATGGTGTTTCACAAAAAGGACCCCTTTTTGTTTTTTCATAATTCACTCAAATGACGAGCAATTTGCATGAATTGTAGCAACTGACAGCACCAGTTGAGACTAGCAAGTTCGTACCTGTGACACATTATGATGTCAGCATTACATCACGACTAGCAAAGAATATTTAACCTCCTTGGCGGTATGAATTTGGACATTGTTTCTGTCTGAAAGCGGTACATATATCTGCCTTGGCGAGTTCACCACGACATTCGGCTAATGACATTTAAATGTACACTTGAGCGTTCGTCTGTATACTCCCACTGGACCTGCACTCACAGTACAGCCGCGGTGCCGACAGCATCTCTGTCAGCCGATGTAGCTGGATGCGCTGCAACTTGTGATGTTGATAAACTAGCTCAACACCGATGACATCTGGCAGTCGGATGGAAGGGAAAAGAATTTATCAGCTGTAATTGACCACTGACTGTAACTAATTGACAGCACAACAGACATCGTCCGCTGATGGTTCTGGACATGCGCTAATGACAGGCACACCGGCACTCCGCAGCACAGATAGGAGGGAGACCGCCATATCTGCGATTCAGGTCTCACTCGGGGTTACCGCTTTCAGTACATGACTACCGTCCCGAATAATGTTCGGGATTACTGCTAAGGAGGTTAATCAAGTGCCATATTTTGTTCTAATATTTCAAATTAGTGTTTCTTCAGCTACAATTGGTAAACAGTTCATGTAAATTGCTCATAATTTGAGTAAATTATGAAAAAAAACAAAAAGGGGTCCTTTTTTATGAAACACCGTGTACATTACAAATACCCTAGCTAAAACTGATCGATAAATCTTCTGAAGAGGTTCATTGCAAAAATGTTTCGCAATGCACATACTAGATCGTCCACGAGCAACATCCATCTTCTTTTCCCCAATGACGATTTTCCCATGATGCTCTTTCTTGTTGGCACCCATCAGTCGTAGGAATTTGCTCTTGCGACCCTCGTCACCAAGGTCGACATTCTCCCAGTCATTTGCCGAATGCACCTACGACAGTACACAACAAGAAGACATTTACTTTTACACAAGGAAGCCACAAAGCAAGAGGAAAAACTTCTCCAAGTATTCCAGGTATTTCTAAAGCTATAAACTCAATTTTCTATGAGTTACTGTAACAAAAAGTAATCATAATTTGTAATAACGGTAATCTTGGAAGCACTCTGTAAGGTCCCCCAATGGGGTCTGGAGTAGAATCCCAGCTGCAAACATATTTTAGAGCATTTTACAACCTGGAAACCACACCTGGTGACATTGTTTTGTTTGTTACAATTATTTGTTATTTTGTTCTTGAGATTACGCAAAAATCCTTGATAATTCCCTAAGTTTTAGAGGTTCAGAGAACTTCCAGAGTATTCAAAGTTTTCCAGGTTTGTGGCCAACATGTTACTGCATCAAACACCAAGACTTTTCTCGCCGAAACCACAAATGCTGACACCATCGAGGTTTACATGTCCCCAAACAATTACAGAATTACTATTATTATTATTATTATTTTTTTTTATTTAAAAAAAAAATTTTTTTTTTACCCTCGGTACTCCGTTCCCGAGGGAGCCTAAAAATTAACTACGAAATACAAAGGTGGGTACGATCGTCAGTCCGTGCACTCAGCGGCCGGCAAACTGTCGTGCAACAAAACAGCATTGAAGCGCTGCACCAAAACAGAAATCCTCTGAAATAAATAACTGGTCTCTCTAGCCTCGCCAGTATTAGTTGAGATTCTTCTT
>Ga0056128_1008454_pt1 | contig 12973 bp, 6 predicted proteins | sample WorMetLIZISLAND2_FD_71113 | JGI IMG/M metagenome (GOLD analysis project Ga0056128, IMG submission 71113) | Marine gutless worms symbiont microbial communities from Max Planck institute for Marine Microbiology, Germany - Olavius geniculatus... ...
TCGTGTTGTTACTTTATGGTCAGCGCATCGACACTCATCTGACCGACCCTCCTTTAGGGACTGACAGAGGCTTCCCGCTGGTGTTCGACCATCGCACCAACGAGGCGCAGTTCATCCGACGATAGCATAGGGGTTTTCAATTATGTACCAAATATTCTAATTTCCAACGATATTGGCAGATGCTACGTCATGTCGAAAATCGAAGATGGCGGCTGGCTAACCGGAAGTAGTAATAACTTTGCTGCTGTAACAGATGGACATGTCGTTCCAAAAACGATATACGAGGTATATAGGTGTTTTCCACTACGCATAAAAAAATCGAAATTTACAGCAACCATGGCCGATGCAACCTTGTGCCGAAAATCCAAAAATAACAGCCGACTAACCGGAAGTACTAATCTGTACTAAACGCAATGTTGTCCATTAAGTTGCTTTTCTGGAAACGGCGTCAAACTTTCAACAGCAGATCAGCCGGGTATGTTCGTCGGCGACATGTTTCTGGTTTCGTCTGCTGACATGCGGGTGTGTTGTCCTCCGCTATGTACTTCTACATGTGTTATTAGTACTTCCGGTAATGTGTTTTAATTTTAAAAATAAACCAATACTGTTGTCTGCACTCATACGCAGTAATCTGCAATATTCAAAACGTCAAGTGTGTGAAGTTTACATATGTGTTTCACAGGCGAACAATGCCGGTAGTGGCACAACCGGCCAGTTAGACGTTAGAACCAAACCGACTACGCAAAACCGGAAGTGGATATAAATATTCATTTTGCTGCTTTTGAAAGGCCAGAAGGTCTGCTACAATGTCACAAAGAGTAACTGCTTCATTTCTTTGCTTTTTACAAAATTTCTAGCAAAAACCGGCGTGGGGATCATTTTACCCCCCTTTCGTTGCTGGTAGGCCTATAAGGTATATACAAATGCACAAAAAGTCAAAAACCTATAAGAACTCCAGTTGTCGTGCAGGTTGTTTACAATGTTGTTGTATAACAACAAATCGCCAACAAAGCGAAGAAGTAGGCCCCTATAGTGGAGTTTGGGTTAAAACAAGCGTAGACATTTTCGGCACCTATATAGCAGACCTAATAGTAGCAATACTGATGGGCAGCGTAAAGAAAAGAAAGAACGAAGTGTAACGGAAGGCGAAACAATACGGTACCATTGGGTGCAATGCTGCAGTGCGAGGTTAGCAATAAATAAGCTTACGAACGGCGTAAAATCGGCATAAATGCGAACGACTGCGGGCATGATGCGAATAACATAACGTAGCCGTAACGTTGACGTGTAATTTGGCGTGATTGGTGAGACAGGCGAGTTTTATGCTTCCCACTCGACGCAGGCACAATGCCTGATTTGGACACAACTCTTATAGAGCAATCAGGTGCAAGAGGGGAGAGGGAAGGGCATTCGTCCTTATTCCCCCATAAAGGCAACCTGGGGAAGAATATCGTTAGTCGCCTATGCTTTAACCGAACAAGCTAAGGCTATTATCCAATACTGTTGCGATAAAAGCGCACGGGTCGTAAAGTAAAATCCAGCACTTTGGTGGTGTTGCGGAATCGGCAGCGATTATATGTCCGGAATTTCAAATTCGATCGAAAAAACCATAACATTAACATACTGAAGAAGGATGCCTATACGCTTGCTAGGTTCAGTTCTATATCCTTCACACGAATAGGCTACCTTGTGGTGTGCCACCCAGGGTATGATTTAAACTTGCTTAGGCCCTGTTCGATAAAAAATGTAGATCTCTCATATAAATTGCTGATCTTAATGTATCATGTGCTGCAGTCAGGAAATTTCTAAAAGTCGCAACACGCGGAATTTAGAAATTCACTGACTGCAGCATATGGTACATTAAGATCAGCAATTTACGTGAGTTTTTTTGCGTGTTTTTCTTGTCTTCGTGGCTTTCGTTATGTACTTTTTTCATTCGCTACATAGGTTGTGTGCGTTACGTTGGACGAAAATTCGGCTTAACGGAGTGGCGGACCACGCTACGGCTATACGGTAACATTAGTCGCATTTGAGAAGCCTGATTCTTGGCCGCTTCGGATGCCGACAGCGTTACTGTTTAAAATAATATCAGCATTCAGCACCAGCAGCCTAGTTAACCTTACACCACGCGTGATATTGAGGTGTCAAAAATTATGATGGGCCTATATAATTTGCCCGTTCTGTCGTCCTTGAGTTTCGTAAATGACGCCCAATAATCTCTTGCTGCTTGGAGTTCGTAGTCTATAACGCGTTCTCGTCGCACGGGAATGAGTCTGTGACAGCACGGAATATGACCACCGTGCATGAAGGGTTTCGGCATATCGCTGCTGACCGGCCGAATCGGTTCGACCCGTCATGTTAGCGGACCTTGGGAAGACGTGAATATGATCAGAGAACAACGTGGGTGTCGCGACATATAGGTTTGATGATTCAAGTGTTATGTCCATGAACAGTGGCGTCGTGGGATGGGGTAAGGGGAGAAAGCAATTGCCCCTTCCTCTGAAATTTTAATTTGTCGGAAAATGTTTTTTTGTCCAAAAAATTTTGTCTATAAAATTTGTGGCTAAAAATTAAGATATTTTTTAGAGAGTTTGAAGGCTAAATTGAAAGTTTAAGCATCCATAATGTTCTCTGTTTGGAATTTGCAACTGTCTCTCGAAAAATTGCAACTTTTTGCCTCTTACTTTTTTGACCCATGCTTTGAGCCTCCGGATATATAAATACTGGATGACTTTTTTGAGAAGCAAAATATTCATCTATTTATTGCATTGTCTCGAAATTTGCATGATTGTAGGCTATCTGACCGTAATTGGTAGGCCCTCGTATTTAGCCAATTTTCTATTGTCAATTACTTGAGTACTTATATATTCAGTTGAAGACGAGTCTTTGTATAGGCTACTAGGCCTATATTTTTTGACTTACTTTCTATTGCATTATTTTGTTTTTGCTGTTTTCTTGCAAGAGATGACGACGACGACAAAGAAGATAATGTGGATGATAATAATGATGATAATGATGATGTCTGTGTGTAGGTTAAGGCGCCATATTAGTTCAGTTCAGTTCAGTCCATTATACCCCGTTTACACGATCAAGCAAACGTCGAGCAAACGTCGAACAATTAGAGCACGCGTCGTGAACGTGTATTTTGAATGCATTTGCTAAATGTTTGCTCAATGATTGCTCGATGTTAGCTTGATCGTGTAAACAGGGTATTACGTTCAGGTTCAGTTACGTTTAGTTACGTCACACCGTAGGCCTTCTCGCCTTCAAACTGCAGCTTCCCGTGCCGCATGCCGCTGTCAACACGCGTGTAGATGGCATCCTCACTTCCAAACATTATACAGGCGAAATTATGACTGCTTAGTGTTAACACAATTATGCGGCCGTCCGCTGAACTATTCACACTTGCCTTCTGCACCGCACAACCCTAAACCTGACCTTTGTCCTTTGAGCTGCATGACACACACCTGTGGTACTGCATTTGCCCGGGGAACTAAAGTTCTCCATCATTTTTGGTTTTGCTGTGCCTTTTGCTTTTGTGTCATGAGCCCGCACGGGACAGACAGACAGACGGACGGGCAAGAGCCGTAACGCGGTTTATTAGGACGATCGCATAATGACGTCGCACCATACAGGCGTCGAAGCAGTATAATATGTAATATGTAACATGTAGAAGTTTTAGAACGTCACATTACCGCCTACAAATCATAATAGCTGTCCGAAGTGACCGACCGATCGACCGACAGCCGTGAGCATTCGATATATGCCGCTGTGAACACTTGGCCTTTTCTCGGAACGCAATTAACGCATTGTGAACTGTGAAGCCTGCATAATTCCAACCGCGAAGTCCCTCACGCAACGCAAGAAATGTCTACAGAGCGACATAACTAAACTGTCAGGATCTTCCAGCAAAAACGGCGCGCCAGCATACACAGCGCGCAGCGCACGGAACTGGCTGCGGGCCAACTGTTTTGATTTTATCACAAAGGACCAGTGACCTCCAAATTCGCCAAATATAAACTTACTAAACTACCACGTGTGGGGTGCAATGTTGGAGGCTTACCGCAAGCTTGAAACAAAGCCTAAAACAATCGCCGAACTCAACGAAGCGCTTCAGGTTATCTGCGGCAACCTGCTACAAGGACCGATCGACAAGGCTGTGAAGGACTTCTCAAATAAAGCGACTGAAAGCTTGTGTTGGAGCTTGGAGTTGGCGGTGGACACTTCGAACATTCACATTAACAATGAAATTCTCGCATCTGATCACTAGTTAACTCCCTTGTTTTAACGATGCTATTGAATTGATGTTGTAGCTCGAACAAATTTAAACGCTAAAAAATCGGTAGGCGATCATGATAAAAAAATTTATAACTTCGTCATTTTTTAATTAAATTAAATTCTACTTAGCAATTAGCCGTATAACTTTTTAGAAAATAAATCTGTAAAATTTTAAATTAAAATGCCAAACGGTTGCTGAGAAAACAGCAAAAAACTTTAGGGGGTCCTTTTTTGCCGCACCCTGTAGTTGCAGTAACACATTTTGTAAACGATCATAACGATGCTTTGTTTTTCTAAATTAAAAAAATAACGTTTTTAAAATAGAGATAAGTTTTTTTATTTTTAACAAAAGTATGATGGCCAAACGATTTTTTTTCACAAATTCTTAGACTATAGGAATAAAACAGCCATGAACTATACGGATACGATTATTATCTGGAGCTTGGGGCCGAACATCGGAGACTAAATTTTACGTGTGCGGTACAGTCGCAGTTCGGCCTGATGCATCGCCGCATTTTGTAGGTTTAAATTAAAATTGTCAATTGAATATAATAAAGACTGTAGCTCGGGGTATGCGTAGATTGAAAGAACGAAAGGAAACAAAGCATAGAATGACGGAAGCACAAAACTCTGTCTCGGATTTTAGGACCCGGAAACACTATTTGTTAACATGGGCCTCTCTTTTAGCTTATTCTACTGATCAAAAAACACTGATGTAGATTTCTAGGTTTTTCCCACTCCACGCCGTCGCACGATTCGATGCCATAAAGCTCGGAGTCACGCAAGACCACGTTCTCAGATCACAATATGCGTTTATACGATTGTCGGTAGGCTTATTGTCGTCGGTGTCACGCAGTAAACAGTTTTTCACTGACTAAACAGACAACCTAGATGGATTTCCGCCATTATGACGACGTCGTGCAATAGGATCCGGACATTCTATAGTCCCCAGACCCCATTAGTGTGGTCGTGGCAGAAAAGAAGGCATTTTTTCCTTAAATTCAAGTTCTGTTTTCAAAATATACAAAATTTTGGACTAACAATTCCTCATTTTGTGGAAATTAAGAGATACATTAGACTTTTAGCATACACAATTTTTTCTCTGTCGTTAATCTGCAACTCCTTGTCCCCTTTCAACTTCTATGGCCCACGCCGCATGCAGCTAGACCTCACAATCTAAAGAGGAAGATTTTAATACCAGCTGATGACTTAAACTGCAGTCATCAAATAATCTTAGACATGTCAACAGACTACACCAGCTAATATTGTTCTGTTTATACAAGTTTCGATTAATGTCAGTCACTGAATTGACTCTATATAGCAAGTTTTCGCCATTTTGCTGTAGAACTGGGTTTAATTTCGCTTGAAAGTAAGACGACGTGATGCATGGCGCGTCTTATATGAAAACTGAAGCTTGTCTAGTTTGATCTTACGCGCTCAACGGAACTAAAATGAAAACAGTGACAAACGAGTATGTTGCCATAATAATAGACCTCAGAAAAACAAGAAGCCAAGAAGTCAAGAAATGGCAAAATAAAAAGCCCCTTCCAAATGGAAACCTGACAATTATAATATTGTTTAGACTGCTAAATAAAATAATTAATTCACCGTTGGTTTTGCCATAAATGCTATGCGGCTTCGAATTTATTAGTGCCAATGTCACCTGCAGAAAATACTGCAAAATAGGAACCAACTTAGAACATCGCAAGAACTAAAAAAACCTCATATAGCCAGAAGCCATAACGCTAGCGTTAATAAGTTGCTTAGTTTTCAGTTTAAATATAGTCGCACGGACTTTCAAATAGCTACTCCTTTCTAGTTGAGCTTTAATAAATGGTGATGTAGGCCTAGACACTGGACACTAAGTCTATATAGCTGCTTATTTCGACCTACTTCCGGCCAAAGTCAATCGATCATGACCGTTCGCTTTTTCCCGCGCATCTGTAAAATAGTGTACAAGGCGAAAAAGTGAAATGAAATGATCTAAACTGAAATAAAATAAACTCGCTGTAGATAGTTTAATGCAAATAAACTGAACTGAAAATAAGATTTCAGATCAGTGCAGTAAAGTTCAGTTCAGTAATTCATTAACTTTTTTCTGTTGCTTTGTATGTACCCAACACCAACACGCCTTGAGAGATTGAGCGAACAAAACGCAATTTTTGGCGTAAGCCTACGTAAATGGTAAACTTGTTTACGGTACAAAGCAGTTTACATTTGTCTCAGCTTCGTGCACTTGGTGAAAGGGCGAAGTAATCATCAACTTTTGGGTGGCATAAGCAAACACTGGCTTGTTTAAGTGGATTTAGAGTTTTCTGTACAAAGGAGTTAGTCGTCCGTTTCCTGTAGGCCTATACACGCAAACACGGAGTGGGCTACCCTAGGGTCTAATATGCAAAACCTTCTAAGAATTTTCTCGACGATTTTTCCAGGTTCTTCTTAAATCAGCAAAACCGATGGTCAGCTTGGACATGCGTTTTCCCCAAACCCTTGTCCGTAACCTTAATTCATTCTCAAACCCTATATTATAGCTCTGCCACAAACCCTCTCTTCTTGGTTCGACAGCTGGGACCAGTTTTTCCCCAAACCCTAAACGCCAAACCATATAACTTTTCCTTAAACCCCCGTCCCTCCTCAAAACTCTAGCTTTTCCCCAAACCCTAGTCTCTCTCCAAACCATAGTTTCTAGGTAAACCGTGATCCCTGTCCAAACCATAGCTCCTCCACAAACCTTAGCCCCTATTTAAACTCTAGTTTTTCCCCAAACCCTCTCTCTTGGCTTTAACGTTACGACGCCTTTGATTCCTGCGGACTTGACGCGGAGGTGAATTTACGGCCAATTATTGCAATATTACAACGAATGGCGTTTACAGAAAACGCACAAAGCGCGCCATGGTGACGATGATGAAAACTAACAACCCAGGCTTTAGTTCGCTTCGTCAGAAGCCCGGACGAAAAAACATTGCGCGCAATAATTCCAGTAACGCCTAACTCGCTAACTAAAAGTAGGCGGTTCTCAGTGGGGTCTGGGGCAAGAACAGAAGTAAAGTGTATCTAGCGAGATTCAGGGGGAAAACACAAAAGTCCCACGTAGAAACTTAAAGATTACATGCGAATAATGGTATAAAATGTACTTTGCAGTGTGGCCTTTTCTGCATTTGTGCTATTTTGTAGGTTTACTATAAGCATTGTTATTCACCAACTGGTGTGTAGTTTTTTTGCAACATAGGCCATATTGTTATTTTGTCATGCTGTGTATGTTGACTTGATTTATTATTTTATTTATGTGCTACTATGCGTTCGTATTATGTATGGCGAAAAAGTTCAATATTCTGCAATAATTGCAATATTACAGTGCTGTCATTTCTTGGTTAATTTTTTGTTCACATTCTAGGGTTGAAAGACACTAGCAGATCCAGCTAATGATGAGGGAGTTGCAACACTCAACCCCCTAACCCTCCGGGAGTGTTGTCCACGATGACGCTTGTTTCAGCGCATGGCGCATGATACATCATTACTTCACTGCTACTAAAAATAACCTCTGACGTTGAGGCTGGCGCAATCAGCCGGGTGACGTCAGTACTGCAGAGGTTAATTGGTTGGCCAGGCACGTCGGCCATTCGTTCTGAAGAATCCGACTGGATTACTTCTGTGTAGTCGAATACTGTTGAAGAAAAGAACTAAGCGTGTAATATACTCATGTACTGTTTATTTACTTACCTGCTAAGATAATTACTCATTTATTTACTTACGTACTTACTTACTTAATTAATTAACTAACTGATTGACTGACTTACTGACTAATTGATTGATTAATTAATTAACTGATTTCATTAATTATTAATTTACCAAGCAAGTAAATACTCGTTTACTTGTTTACTTATTTACTTACTCATTCAATAAATTAATGTTTGTTCGTTTATTTATTCAGTGACTCATCCATTATTTATGATTGTACAGAAACATCTTAGTAGCATTCTAACGATGACTAACAATCGTAGAGCGCACTGCAGCATAGCCATGCACTAATGATCGTATACACTTGTTATACCTTGCCCCCGTCCCTGGAACGGCTAATGGTGTTTAAGCGCCTTTATCAATCTATCAATCAAAACAATCAATTTATTTTTGCCGTTAGTCGCCAGGGTCAGTTTCCCTTGCTATCCAATATCCAGTCGCGTTGCTTGCTTTTAATGCCAACCGACAAATGCGGTGACTAATCAGCGTCACTTAACTTAGACCTTGCAGACTGTCAAACGCTAAGACCTTTAGATCTGAAACAGCTTGTCCCTGTTTGTGGTCGTCGTGACAAGGCCGTTGACAAATCTAAAAAGCCTAAAGTCTACACCGACATTCACGTTCAATTTAGGTTTTTTTGGTATTTTTTTACGTTTTTAAAGCTATGGTGTACAAAGGGAACGAGACACAAAATTACGATCCCAAATTTTTTTACACCATTTGAGATATTTTCCCGGTCAAGTTGTTTTAGCCGACCCGACCGTATTAGCGGTCGCGCTTATAGTACAAGGTTGTATCTGTCTGTCTGCCTGCCTGTTTGTTGTCCGTTTGTCAGTAACGCATGTATTGTGGCTAAACTTCCTGGAAAATTGTATATAAAAGAAAATAAGTATGCCCGACCGCTAGCATGTGGTACCAAGTCGGACTCCCTTACTACCGCTTATTTTCCCAATAACGGGGGTATTAACTGCACCTAGATATTTGCATTGCGAATTGCTTACTAACAATATGTTAGGAACCGGCCGAAAATTTACGTTTGCACGTTATGCAAGTAAGTAAGAAGCCACGTTTACATTTGTTTGCTTTCTGGCTCAGAAAGTACGGTCGGCTACCCCAGCGACAGCTGGTTTTTTGTTTTTTTTTGTAGTTAACGCGCTATTCCGTCGACAAATTGAGGCTTTTGTCTGAAAATTGCAACTTTCTACCCGTCTACTTTTTTTAACCCACGCCGCCGCTGAGAGAGTGAGTATAGCATATTGGCCTACGGCTCGCAGTTTCGTAACGGCAGCCATCTCATTGCAGAGAGGCCATGTCATACATAGCCTGTCGTAACGATGTTATCCTAGAGCCGTTCTGTGCGGAAACGCATAGGCCTAATAAATACTGAAACCGCAAAAGAGATCTTGATGCGAATACACTGACCTATAGGCCTAGCTTGGCCGTCCCGGATCCAGGGCTACGTAATGAAACTCGACAGTTGCAATTATAGAGAGCCCAAGTCTTAATAATTGAAATAGGCTATATCGTACAACTCGGTGTCGTATGGTATCTAGTCATCACAGTTGCTGTCACAAGAGTACAGATCATTCAAGAAGAATTTGTCAAATAAAGTTTTTAAAAATTATCGAACAGTTTTCATTTTTGTTACCGCGCGATGCGACCGTATGTCTGTTTGTCTGTCCGTTAATATATTGTGACCCTACTAAAAGCCGGGTTACTTAAAGTCTATTTACCTAAAAAGGCTATTTAATTTGCTTCCCGTTCTTAATGTTATGCCATTTTTGGATTGTTACTTAAGGCAACACTGTGGGTTTAGTTTTTGCCTGAGTTGTTTTAGTTGCATTTATAAGGCTTGTACTGACTGGCAAATAAAATAATGATGGTGCTAAACTTAAAACTAAATTAACAGTAGTGATTCCATCAACTGTGCGGCAGTTTTTAATAGCCGGTTATTTGATTAAAATTTATTGTTCAATTTTAGCAGTAATAATACTGTTGTTTTCGTCTTGCGTCTTATATTGTCTGTTGACTTTAAGCGAATGACGCACACGTGTTATTGCCGTCAGTTCCGTTAGTATTATGACGCTATAGGCACATATACACTGCACATTAGTGCAAGACGGTGTTTTTGTTGATTGTCGGCCCGCATTAAAACAAATATCATTAGTCTGTTACGCACATAATTATCAAGCAGCTCAAATGTCGCGGGCACGCAGCGCGATATCTTATAACTTCTATAAGTTATTAATAGTACGTAGATATCCGAATGTCATTAATGCGGTGACTATTCGTCCGGCAGCCGTATAAATAACCTATCCAAAGGGTACCCGTCGTACCCCGCAGCGACGCGGTCTTAGCGGATACCTACGAACACGTATCCTTGGATGCTCGTACTTTTCAATGGCCACTAGCCTACTGATACGGCTGCCGGATCAGAGATGGACACGGATCGGGTCCATCCGCGGATCGGGTCGGGTCGGGTCGGGTCACGGGTCAGATTCGAGGCGATTTTGGCTGGTCGGGTCGGGTCGCGGGTCAGACTTACATTTTACCGCACATTTTTGTGCATTATTTTCCATCATTTGTATTCTTACTGTTGTCACTTAATTGGCCAGAACAGCACCGGTCAGTGTGTAGTTCAAGATCAGATAATCAGCGATGGTTACAAGTAATTTTATGAGTAGTTTTACGACGTGACATTGGGCAGCAGAAAACTGAGCGGACGACAATTAGTTGCGCCGAGTCGCCGAAGACTTTCACTGCATGAGATCAGTCGCAGCCGCAGTTTACAACGTTAGCAACAGACCAGCCGACAGCATGACACCAGTTTCAGGGAACCCGGAAAACACCCAGCAGGAGACCGCGTAACGAGTATTCGTTGCACTATAGCTCTGCGAGCCAGACGATTATATAGTAATTCGTAGACCTACCGCGCGTTTGAAGTGTGAATAGAAAACTGGTAGACGCCATACTAAAGCAGCAGGAAACGAACTAAACGAACTGTTTGAAAACTTAGTCATACTCAAGAAGAAGTCGTTGAAGCCTTTGTACTGTAAAAATATTTGACTTATGACTATATCTTGTGGTAAACGTTAAGCAAAGTTGTTCCAGCCATGTGACAGATAAAGTTGTCACAATGACGTTAACAATTAAATATTGAACTTCTGATAAAACGTTACTTTTGGTGAGGTTATGCTTTAGCTACGTACTTTAATTTGCCAGCATCTGTCGTATCGGCGCCATTGCTCGAAGTTTTTAGACAACGCCTTAAAACTATAATCTTTTTTTTAGTTTCATGTTTTTTTCAATTTAGGCGCAAACATTCTGTTTAACTTTCCATTTCGTCCACTGTGTTAAGTGCTTTTGCAGTTAGCCTACGTTGTAACTTAACGACACCTTAAAATAAATCGTACAATAAAATAGGCCTAATAATACCCGGGATAAAAAATAATACCCGTAGTTATTCAAAAACTGCGTATTTATTTTGTACTTTAACTTTATAGCCGACCACACTTAAGTAACTGTCGAGGTACTGGCATGGTTGTCGTCCTTTTGTCTGTCTGTCTGTAACGGATGTATTGTAGCTAAGCTTTAAAGTCGTAGAGAAAAACTTTTTACACGAATAATTAGCCATGTGTGTTCAACTTGGGCACGCAAAATTTCAGCGATTGGCAAAAACTGTTACCTTTTCTTAAGTACTTTAATGTTCAGTATTTCGCACAGTGCTGCTTTTCTATTGTAAAAATATAGTCTGTAATGTAACGCATTGCATTTGCATGTAGTCGGGCCGGGTCGGGTCGCGGGTCAGATTGTAGACAATTTTGGCGGGTCGGGTCGGGTCACGGGTCCAAAAAAGTGACCCGTGTCCATCTCTGTGCCGGATTAATATTCTGTGCGGTCATTAAAACACTGGAAACATATTATCATGCGGTTATGCGGTTGTCCGCCTACAGCTGCGCGTAACCCAACTTAAAACCTGTTGAACTAAATATTGGCACATCTGTTACTACTCCTGCAGTGACAAACGTTTATACCAATTTTGTTTTTACATTTTTTTCTGGAGTTTCGAGCCCGTACAGAAAAGACAGACGGATGGACGGACGGACGGACGGACCAACAAGGCCCGTAATGCGACCTATTAGGACGGCTGCATAATAGACACATACTGTTCTCAACATAACTCTGATGCTGTCTTTTCTCTTATCAATCTGTTATCGCTAATAAGCTCGTAAAACGTCCAAGACACTGTGCCATAACACAACGATATGATAGGTTTTCGTCGTAGGCCTAAAGCGGATATAAAATCGGACGCTGTGGAGTATTGCCGATTTCTTCTCCGATAGCGACAGCTATACAGTTACTGTGCCGTGCTGTAAAAGTAAAACCTATTTTAGATTTCCATTTTCCTCCAATGAACAATAGATACGTCATCTAAATGGTTTGTGCACAATGATGGACGATGTAAGACGATGCGATAAGTCTGCATTATATTGGATCTTCGCTTCGAATAAACCGCTTTGCAGCTTGAGAAATGGGCAACGTATTACAGCTAAATGTAACATTTCTTAAGCTACAGGAAACATGGGACGGGCGCTGTCTCCCCGGGTTAGATTTGCATATGAGCAAGGAAACGGGTCGGCAAAGAAACTGTGGGTTAAAGCTGCTAACCGACCACAACTATGACACAGAAATGAAACGTAACAATAAAGCTGTCGATTTATTTTCATTTTCAGCGGTTGTTTCGATAGTTCAGATTATTGTCTGTCCAATGCAATGCATAGCATTGGACAGAGTATAAAATCACATTTGTGTCCGTGCGTCCGTGCGTCCGTGCGTTCGTCCGTGCGTCCGACATTTCTTAAGCTATCTTCCTTCTACCTTCCCTTTCCCTTCCCCTTCTCCTTCCCCTTTTCCTTCTCCTTCCCCTTCTCCTTCCCCTTCCCTTTCCCCTTCGACC
>Ga0056128_1008455_pt1 | contig 12973 bp, 10 predicted proteins | sample WorMetLIZISLAND2_FD_71113 | JGI IMG/M metagenome (GOLD analysis project Ga0056128, IMG submission 71113) | Marine gutless worms symbiont microbial communities from Max Planck institute for Marine Microbiology, Germany - Olavius geniculatus... ...
TGGCCTCCCAACAGCCCAGATCTGAACCCTGTTGATTATAAAATCTGGGGTTACTTTCAGGAGCAGGTGTACAGGTCTCCGATAGTTGATGTGACCGATCTGAAGCAGCGCTTGGTTGAAGTGTGGTCCACGATGAAACAGCGCGTTATTGACGAGGCAGTGGACGAATGGCAAAAACGCCTGCGCTGCTGTGTGTCAGCTAAAGGCGGACACTTTGAACACAAGCTGTGACATTGTTTGACTGACGTTTGCAAGTGTGTTTACTTTTAAACAATTTGTCAATGAAAAAACTCTGCTTGCTAAGTTCCTGATGCTATGTATACGCACTATTTCATAGTGTATTGTTTTACTAGCGTATAATACAGAGCAGCAAATAAGTTTGACATGTGATTTGCACATAAGCTAGTTCAGGATTGTCCACACTACACGTGTGCCAAATATTATCCAAGTGTGTTGATATTTGACAAAGTTATTACAAAAATAAAACGGTTCCACTTTTTTATGGTTCACAGTGTACATTTGTGCCAAGATTATGCTCATTTTACCCAAAACACAATTTTACAGCTTGAGTGACATAAAGTAGTTTTTGTACTTGAAAAGACGGAAAATACTCAAAAATGAAGTAACTACAAATTTTCAATTTAAAAACTCAAACGCTGCTCTGCAAAATTTAGGCAGCCACTGTATACATGAAAAAGGCAGTTCTCACAGCTTGAAATGCCAAAAGGCTTTAGTGAATTTCGTGGTTAACTGGTTATGGTCAGGGTTATGGTTAAGTTACGGTACGTCACTAGGTCTAGAGTCATACTGATACTGGCCATTTACCAGTCATTTTACCTCCAGTTATCCCTAGTAGGAAAATGAGATCAAACATTAGTCAACAGTTTAGTACTGCTGTGCAAAATTCATATGGTTAGCCTATATGAAACAATCAGAACGAGTGTTACAGTCTTAAATGTAAAGAAACTACAGAAGAGCAAAAGGTTATGATGCAATGGTTACTACTACTAGCAATTAAAGATAAAATATTTTTAAAAATATCTTAACGTGTTTTCAGTTGTATTGCAGTAGTTGACAAGATAACTACATTGAGAAAAAAATCTACTTTTTGTAACGAAAAGTAGAACATAGCTCAAAAATCTACATAAGTAAAAGTACAAAGTAGCCTGACAAAAAGCAACTTAAGTAGAAGTAAAAAGTAAAAACTTCTACTTAAGTAGAGTAACGAAGTAGAACTACTTTAGTTACTATGGAGCACTGAACATACTTAATGACTCAGTTTGTACATGTTTGGAGTAAAATTGTCACAAAGCCACCAATTCCACTAACAGCATCAGCATTGCCAACAGTTTACTATAACTGAGCAGGCATTATCGTTGTTTAGTGTATAAATGTTCAGTACCTGAAATATAATTCTGAAAATGTTCAGAACATACAGTAGAATCTTACAATCTCTTCTACTGTACTGATTTTATAGCCGGGTTAATTAATGTAATTCACATAAACGTTACCTTCATTAAAATGATTAAATACCAGCTAACTACTGTACTGCAAAATGCTGAGACCTTTAGACATCATGCAGTAAAAACAAAAAAATTGATATCTCTTATTGATATCAATATTGATATATTGATATATCAATATGCATCATATTTCATTCACTGTGAGAAATACAAAAATCTTAATAAAGCTTGGCACACAGGTCTGCTTACAAAATCAATGGCATCAAAAGACTACACCATTATTTTAAAAACAATAGATAGTTACATACAGCAGTAATGAAATACTGCAAAATCACAAATTAAAAATTTTTTAATGAACTGAACCCTTTGTGGCTTCATCCATTCATGGATATTATTCAGTGCATATACAACTTCACTGCGAACAAAGTTAACATCCATCACAAATGCTTCAGTCTGTGGCTAAACACAATGACACAACAGCAGCAAAATAATGTCTTAACCTTTAACCCTTCATACTCAATAACATAACAACAAAAGTTCAAGTAAGTACTTATTTGTATCACTTTAGACATCTGCTTAAAACAGTACTTAGAAAATTCAAATATCTACTACTAATCTGGTACAGCAGTTAGAGAACATTTTCTGAAAGCTGACTGAGCAAAAATGCACAGTCAATGTTTGCCCACCAAAATGTGTGCTCACACCGTTGCAAATAATATCTGCCTTTTTCCAGCTTGATGGCTATAAGCAGTGGTAACACCATGAATAACTTGAGTAAATTTTACAACAAAGAAACAGACAAAAGTGCAGCCTTCACGTAATAACATAGTGGTGAAAACTGGACACGTACACAAATATGTTGCAAGAACTTGTAAAAAATTTTTACACTTCTTAACATATGGTAAACATATTATAAGCATACTTTGTTGAGGTCCTGTTTCATGGCAGTTGTTAATGCATCAGATTGTTCATCAAGCAGTCTCAGCAATGCATTGAGCTGCTGAATGCGCCATTCAGCGGGCAGCGTGTGACCGGCGCGGAACAATGTCCGAACACCTTGGACCAGCTACAACACACGTCACAACACTAACAGTAATTATGACAATGACAGTTTCAAGACACCTGTGTACCTGTACCTAAGTACGTGTAACACCAGTTTGGCTGCAGGACGTTTTGACTGCCAGTCAATTCGGCCGCATGCTAAAAAATCTAGCTAGGCATATAATTCATGTAATGCACTTTGCAAAGAATAGCCTAATTAAACACACATGCATAATAAGTCACTGAGTTTTGTTGTCTTTGCCAAATGCTCTTCATATGAGCTATCCAGACCCATTCAGTCAGATGAATGTTGGCTAGATGTGCTGACTGGCAGCACCAAAAGTGTTATAAGTCTGTGACATTGCAGCCCAGCACCCACAACTACTCTATGTTTCACACTTGCATGGAGTAGTGACAATGCTTCACAACTGAAGGACATTTCACAGCCACGTCAAAAAATCGAGACGCTGAACCCAACATTGTTTTGGCAAACAAATCAACCAGCAGCTGAAACGTCCTGCGAACAAACACTCTGTAAACATTTACAATCAACAATCACTGCCTAAACAACAAGCTCCACAAAAATCCACATTAAATCAACCATGAAACAAAATCAAGGGACAAAAACCCGGGATCAAAAAAAATTACTAAGAAAAAATAACGAGTACGGAAATGAGAAAAAACTGAAACAAAAAAAAACACAAAAATTATTTAACAGTCAATATAAAGATGGTATATTAAACTGGCAACTTGCTTGCCATCTCTTCCGTGAAAAATACGCATCACGTCTTGAACACATTGGCAGATCCGCCACGCCCCACGGACAGATACAGCTGATCACATACTGCAAAGTGTAAAAAAACAACAAATGCTGACAAACATTTTCAAAGCACCCCCAATACGTAAATTGGCAATGAACATGCCAGAAATGTAATTTGCCAAAACTTACCTCTGTAAAATTAACTGCTGACATTTCACAGTTCTTCTACTTACAAAATACACTCGGCATGTAAACAAAAGCTGCTTAGCAAGGACAAAATGCTGCTAAAAATTAATCATTATTTTATGCGTTTGGGATTAATTATAAAGCTTTTCTAAATGTGGCTTGTATGTGCTAATCTGCTTTTAACTAAATAATGTTCAATGACTAACATACAAACAAATATATTCCCCACTACCACAGTGACCACTACAGCCTCGGTATTTTGTAATCACCATTGTTCTATAAATAGCAATGGATTAAAACTAGGGATGTGCCAAATGCCAATTTCATAATTTCGATTTTGATACGATAGTTACCAAACTCCGTAATATCGATACGATTTACATATAATACAAGTAAGGCTGCCTAAGTGATCGTTGCTATGTCTCTCCAACACACCGAGTGTAAGCAATGCTTGCGCAATACCTGTATTGCTTAAATGTCTGGTTTAGTTCCTTGTTAGATTAGTGTATCATCAAAATCTGACATTTATATTAGGGATAATGCAAATAATGAGGCCTGAGGGCCAAAAAACAGTATTTAGAGGGTAACAATCTATATTACAGCCGCCACCCCATGTCATATGCAGGTTGTCCAGGTCCATCTTCAGCCATTTCGGCGTAATTCACTCTTAAATACGTCGCAGCCGAAAATCGCCAAAAAATTCGCTAAAAACTCCAATTTTGAGAATTCAAGGTCATCGATGTTGACACCAATAAAAAAACTTGTCACCAATGCCTGTTATGATAAGCAGCATGTCTGTACCTATCTCCAACCGTTTTCACACTACACGAGATAATTGAGGTAAAATAACCTTTTTTAGGGGAGTAGTCGTCTTACACGCTTGGTCTTGGTCTATCTCCAGTCATTTCGTCGCAACTCAGTGTTGAACTGTGCGCTGTATCCAAAAATTGCGAAAAATTCACTAAAACCCATTTTTGGGGGTTCAAGTCGTTCAAAGTCATGTAATTAAATCCAAAAAGCATGTCACCAGTGCTTGTTATGATAAGCAACATGTGCGTACCTATCTGCAACCGTTTTCACACTAGAAGAGCCAATAGGGTCAAAATAACGTCTTCTAGAAGGGGTAGGCTACCCCTTTTTGACGCCCTCGTTCGAGGGGAACCCCCGCACCTGGGGGCACGAAATTTTGTCACGAAAAACTAGAGACCTTGAGGCAGCAGCCGAATGTGAAGGTTTTGTTATTTTAGCTTGCACCGTTTTGATACAGTGCCAGGGTGTGACGGACGGACGGATGGACGGACGGACAGACGGATGGACGCCTAGACGATGGCTAAGACGCGCGAAGCATTCTGCTATCGCGCGTAAAAGTCACGGCATCAAAACATGTGCCCAAAGATCATTATACAGTCTATAGAACTAATAAACATCCAGCACTGACGACCATTATTACATGCAGTGCAAGGTTTTCGTCTGTAAAATTTTGTCGCCTCAAAGCACACCTCTGCATTAAAATAGGGCTACATATTTTTACAATGATGACACAAATACATCGGGGACGGCGGCCAACAACGGTAAAAACGACTTTTACGAGGGTACCGCTCTTTGATGCAGTCATGCGCAAGTTTACTTCAACCTAAAAAATCGAGACTTGGGCCATCAAAATCTACGTTCAATGCTGAAAAATTCATATGCAGCTTCTCCATGTCTATCTCAATTGATTTCGGCACAATTCGCTCTTAAAATGTGTCTTGCAGCCCAAAATTGCCAAAAAATTCATAAAAACCCCTACTTTGGCGTTCAAAGTCATCCAAGATCATTGAATTCGGTGGAAATCGAGAGCCAGTGTACGATTTCCTATTAGTGATTAATAGTAACCTAGGCCCTATCTCGCACAGTTATTCAGGTACAGCGACTTATTGGCTAAATATTGCAAATTTTTCCTACCCCCTTTCATTTAGTGCTGTCATTCGGGGTGACCCGCTCCGAATTAATGAAAAAGCTTTATGGTTCCTGAAACTATAGTCTTCCAGGCAGCTGAAGGTGAACATTTGGTGATCCTACCTTGCACCGTTTTTGACTGATCCACCCGTGTGATGGACGAACGGATGGACGGACCGAATTGCAATGTCTAATACGCGCTAAAGCAGTCTAGCTGCTTTCGTGCACAAAAACTTACAGAAGCAACTGAAATTCGGCTGCCACAACAAAAAAAAACAAGCAACATGCTTTTGTTACATAACAATGAACTTTCGCCAGTCGCTGACAAGGCATAACTAAAATTAAGAACAGTGTCTTGAACAAGTTGCTCAGGACAACTCAGCCTCCTAACTTTAGCAGGATAAAAATAATTAACTAGTGTGAGTAGTGAGCTGATATGTGAACCGCGGAGATAATGGCGTTGTTTTGACACACAAAGCTGGTTCACTAGACTTAAGACTTTAAGACTTAAGACTGGTTCATTAAAGAAATCTATTCTGATAAGTGAGAGGTACAGAACATTCATCACGTCCATATGCCACCCACAAAAATATCACTGACATTACATGATCTCAACAAATAAATAAATCAGTTGATCAATAAAGTATCAATCTTCTATTGCCATAAGTACAGCAGAGAAAAGCAAGTAAAAGCAAAACAGTTAAACAGACAGCTCAAATGATGAACTTTGTTTGGGAGTTTCTAAAAAGTCAGGTTATGAAATTCGGACAGAAAGCCTTAAACAACTGACCCGACATTCCAAACACATAAATAAGAAAACGTGATCATCATGCTAAAAACGATAAAAATGATGAACTGGTCAGCTATCAGACAAACGTCACTTCTAAGCTGTCTATAAACTAGCTCACTCCAGCACTTAACCCACCTTTTCATTGTATTTCTTTCTTTATACTGACAGCCCACAATACACCCTGCGGTCTTCTTGCAACTAGAAATTTGAGGCAGGGCTGAACGTGTGGCCACCCAAAGCCTTAAGTCTGATGCGGCTGAATATATTGGATATCTAAAATGGCCCTCCCTCCAAAAACCCTCAACAGAGCTGGGTGACCTTTGGCCTCAACTTCTTCCAAGAAAGGGTCATCCTTCCCCCCAATTATGGTTTTGGTCTGCTGTCCGGTTTTGGAGAAGTGGAAAGTGAAAAAAAGAAACAAAGCAACAAAGGCTCCAGTTACTATGTAGAGGTGGCTTAATATGTACATTCTCAAGAAGAATGTGAAGAATGGACACAGCAACAGTCAGTAACAGTGCATCACTGAATCTGTATCACTAGTCAATATGTAACATGGTGATACAGTACGAGCCGACGTCAGGCTCTTGGGTCTTCCTGCCTCGCAAAATTGACAGCAGGCGTTCAGCTATCTCGTTCATGACACTGATATCTTCTTGCTACACAAGTGCACAAAACAATCATTCATGAACTATAGCTCTGCTGTGCATTCTACAGACATATATTATTTATGCAATACAGACCAATAACAAGTAGGCTTCTTATTAACATTAACGGGAATACTTTTTGCATTTATGGTACAAAATAAACTAAACAACAGAACAACGCTTGTCAACGATTCATGACACAGGATGTTCACAGTCAGAAAACTAAACTGCTATGACATTTCCTAAATAAATAAGAAAATAAGATGAATGATTACAGTGCCAGAGCAACTGAACGTGTGGGATAGAAGATAGAAAAAAAGATGAGTCTTCAGATCGTGTCGGCCCGCTATTCCAAGGCTGCCACAATTATGGATAGGGTTAGGGTCAGTGAGTTAGTTTAGCATTTATATAAGTAGCATTTCATTGTTGTCTAAAACAGGGGTCTCAAACTCGCGGCGGCCTGCGAAGATGTTATTTGTAGCCCGTAACACAATTATTAAAATTTAAAAAATCTGGGCTAAAATAAGTCATTTTAATTATTTTACAGTATTTTTTTCCTTTAGTAGCCCAGTGAAACTATATTTTTCCACTTGCGTTCACTGAAAATCACGAATCTGCTTTGCGATCAAGACTCACTGATGAACATCTGCATGCGACACTGCGACTGGCTACCACCCGTGATTTCAAGCGTAACGTCAACTTTTTGGTTTCTGCCAAATGCTGTCAAATCAATGGCCATAGTTCATTGGAGACAAGAAAAAGTCTCAAGTTCTAAACTATACTGTAAACTTACTTATGTCGTTGTATTAATTACGGCATTTACTGCATTCTGTCGTCTTTAAAAACAATGCGGCCCACCAACTGAGTGATATCTTGCAGTGTGGCCCACACTCCCAAATGAGTTTGAGACCCCGGGTCTAAAACAAGTTTTTGCAGCCTGTCGTAATGGCGAAAAACAGCCAAGGACGACGCTAGTTACAGGCCAGCAAAAGCAGAGATTCCGCAGTGAGCTTCAACATTTGAACTAAATTACTGAAACTAATTGCTGTATCCTAGTTTTTACTGGCCTGCATTTAGCTGGTCAATATTGAACAGAACAGCAAATGACATCCAACAATGTCAAATATCAAACTAACACTTAAACACTTAAGTTTTATGACATCTGTAGCACATAGTAAGCAATAACTGTCACATGCATGACAAATGTGCATGTAATCTAGTCTACAACAAACAGGCATTTCTGTAGAACAGCATGCGACTGTAAGCTAAAGAACCACAGTCGACCATTGTAGCATACAAGTAACACTGCAGAATACAGTAACAATGTCACTGAATGAGACAACAAGTCCGGATCACCACGTAACAACAACAAAAGAATTAATTAAATACACTAGGAACCTGGACGTGAAGAGCACGCTGCAGGCGGATGTGTAAGTCCGGAGTGTCCGAGGACAAAGCCATCTGTGCATAGTGAGCATCAATCAACAGACTGATCCAGTCAATCACCTATTGACACGTAGACACACATCACATAATCACACATACAGCATGTGCAGAGTTCAATTATGTCGTAAAGAACTATAACAAAGGAAAGCATTTTGAATGATGCCATGCAAGAATAATGCTCAGGTCCAGGAGTATCCTACACTGCCGGAAATGAAAAAACACCTCCCTACTGAAAAGTTAAATAGTAAAAAATCCTTGCCAACCCTCCATGCGTAAGTGGAGTGAGTACCAGCAAAAACTAGAACACACATAAATGGGCATATCAGCGACGCCATAACCTCATATCCACGGTCTCACAGTGAAAGCAGTAAACTAGTGTCTGGCTCAAAACAAAGGTAATAATGAAGATCAGCACCACCCATGGGCCTCACGGCTTGGGTAAGACTTCACTTTTCACTGTGGAATACTGACACTCAAATCTCACACACAAATAATACAAGATTTAAACAACACCACAGAGACTAAAGACACAGATGCACTTGATAAAGACACTGACAGCTGTATAGGTCATTGACGAAAGAAAGCTTTTGTTTTAGAATAAAATGTGGTTGTCTACAAACGTAATTTGCAGGCTATTTCATGCTCGGTACGCGATCATTTTACTAGCATCGAGTATCAACATTGTGTAAAATCTGCATGCACCATATCGAACTACAGCAAACTTTTCTGCATTAATAGACTTTTCAAAAATATATTTTAGCTTTTAATCATCTCTAATTTTTACATTTCAAGTTGAATGTTTATTCCTGATTTTGTCTTAGTATCAAGTTTTTATATTACTGTATTGAACTGGCATCTGGCATAAACAAAATGAATGAATAGCGTTTGCACAAGTGGCCTAAGTACCTGAGTCACAGAAGGATAATTGCTGTCAGTTGATGAAACAGCAGACAATGTGCAGAGCAACTGCTCAAGATAACGTAACAGCTCCTGCACATGATATTACAGCATCTGATTGTATCATAGGCACAAAAAATCACTTTCAATGACTGACATAAAAAAAGCAACACTCATTAGTACACACCTCACGATAATCATACATATGCATATAGCATTGCAATACATTCTGCCACATGGCTAATTCTTTTGTTCGGTTGGTAGTCTAGCGGTAACGTGCTGAACTTGTAATCCTAAGGTCACTCAGGCAGCAGGTTCGACTCCGCACCGAGACACTGTCAAGTGTCTTAGGCAAGTTGTTCACACACATGTGCCTCTGTCACCAAGCAGTACAAATTGGTATTGGCCTCACCGCCAGGAAGGTTACAGCAGTAATATGTAGAGGTCTGGCCCTCCTCCCATATATAAGGCAGGGACGGGTTTGCCTGTGTCGGTGGCAGGTAACACTGTGTGATCCCATACGGCAGGTGAGGCGTCTGCCGCATGCTGCCGGCTCGGGGCCTTGGAAACGGAGATGAGCACCACTCGCATCTGTCACAGAGCTGTGAGAGGGCCTGTTGACTATCGGCGATTTCACCTTAACCTATTTTTCCAAAGTTATTTGAAAAGCCCCAGAAAAACACAATGGGACTGTTAGCAGCATTTCATGCAGCAGTATAACAACAGAAATCAAAAACTGTGCAATACTAAGTATAACACATGTTCTCAATGATTCAAAAACTCGAACTGCTCAATGCATTATCAGCATTCATAAAACTGCTAATACTGACCACAACCTGTCGATACTTAAGCTGATGCAAAGCCTCCAGCAAAAAGACATCATTATATGGCAGAACCAAAACTAAATTGCTGCTTTGAGGTTAAGTATCAGTACCGCATGAAATGTAAATATAATCAGGAATTAAATGAAATACACTTTAAGTATAGTTCTGAAAGTATCTGAAGTCTGCCTAGGTTAGCTAGACTTACCAAAAGCTCCTACCTACTTATGCACATAATGTAATCAACAGTGAAAATTCTATTAAGCTTGGTCTACCATTTCTCCAACTCCTACTTCTAGTACTTGGTAGTAGGTAAGAAAGCAAGGAAAACTGAAAAAGCAATTAACAGAACGTACAAAATGTGCCACGACCTCAGCACTTAAACAATAAAGCATGCACCGACCACTTAACCCCTTCAAAGTTCATGACTATTTGCTTCCATCCAACGAGATGTCTGCTGCACAATTTCAGGCCTGCAGTCGCAAAATGCTTGTTTCGGAAGTAAATTATGCAGGCCAGTGTGATACTGTTAAACATATCATGACCAACTGTTATATAATAACACAGTTGAATGTCATCAAAAACAAAATTTAATACCAGACGTATCAGTAAAAAGACTTAAATGCACAAAAAGATACATGCAATGTGCCCGCTGTGGACTGAAGACATCAATACAGCTGTCATCAGACGTCGTTGGTATACTGACATTACTGAAGTTTGATTCATCAGCCCTGTAACATTGCACAGAACCTTTGCACACAATCGAGCAAATGCAGCGGGTTGGTGGCATGGTGCAATGGTAACGCATTTGATCCGATCAGCGAAGTTACTGTATGCTGGGCCCGCTTAGTACTGCGATGGGTGACTGCCTGTGGGCAGGTAAACCATCTTGGTATGTAACCAGCCACCTAGGTCAACTCAGCCTTCCATCCCTCCAGGGTAAGTAAATTGAGTACCAGCCTATCTGGCTGGGGTTAAAATGGGGTGCATTCACCTCTGTCAGGCGGCAGGTAACACTGTGTGATCCCATATGACAAGTGACGCTCCGTAGCTCTGTGAGGGGTTCGCTCCTTAAGAGCTATACCTCTACCTTTACCTTTACACAATTATTCCAGGGACCAGCACAGCCAAACCTGGAGTCACTCTAGAAAACGCTTAAACAATGCTCAATGCATCAAATAAAGCATATGTCTTTTCACATCGAGAAGTACCTCAGTGGCATAACTGAACTTCATACAGAAATCCAGAGAACCTCTAGATAACTTTTCAACATTGACAAATTTAACTTAATTTCTCTTGTAACAACAAAAACAAATTTCAGCAAAAGTGCTGCAACCAAGAGATCAAATTTCAAATCACACAACTCTAAGTTTTAAACATGAAAAGTGAAGACACAAAGCATAAAACTTCAAAAATTACACGAGGAAGCATTTTAAGCACGTCAACATTGCAGACTCGGGAATGTCGTGAATGAACGCAAGGCAGCGAAGAAGTGTCTCTATCTCTTGGTGTGCTGCTAACGCTTGACAAAGCTCACGGCACACACTGCAAACCACACATGCATCCAATCATCGAATCCTCACAGCCACAATAGCACGGCAGATAAAATACAATCGAAACTTAAGAACCCAAACACATTCCAATTATCAAAAAAGTGTTTATGTAATTCACAGGGCAGTCAAACGTCATTCCCTTACTCTCATTTGGTGTATTGTATTCACATTATCTGTGCTTTGAGAAAAAAATGATACTGGATAAGCTGTGACATTTACTGCATGTATTACTTTTGCTTTTTGCTTTAAAAACATATTTCTACAGAGATACTCCAAATCAGAATTGTTGCAACAAATTTCTTCTAAAGAACAGATGCCCTTCGTTCGCTCAACCAACAGTGTCAAAAGCTACTCGTCATCAAATTTTGTTTAATCAGTCCGTTTTCTAGAGTGACTCCAGGTTTGGCTGTGCTGGTCCCTGGAATAAACTTTCAGAGTTATTATAAGAAATTGTTGTAGCAGTATTTTTACAAGACAGAAAAATTGCCAGATGCAATTTCTACCAAAAACAACCAACCTCCAAGCACCGAAAGTTTGGAAACTGCCACCTTGCTTCCCTCATGAATCGGAAAAAAAGTTTCAAAGCATTGAAGGTAAACTGCAATATGAAATAACGCAAATAAAACCTCTAAAAATTTACTTAATCAGAAATATGATATGCAACAAGCCTAGCCAGCCTAGCCTAAACACCCAGAAATGAGCTGGCACTGTAACATGGCAAACCTTGTTCGTATCAGTCTGGCCGTGATAAGCTCCGACAGTTCTGTGATTGGCCAAAACTGCTTCTCGCCAATGCATCGCAGTACGACGGCACTGACCAATGGCAGCACGGATAACAAGTCATCAGACGAATGACAACGCTGCAACGTTTCCGATCTTACTTTCAGCCATTCATGTACGACTTGGAATGACTTCTTGAACAATGCATAAGATTCAGTCTGCAGCAAAATACAGCTCTGAATTCATGCCGCAGCCAGAGCGGATGTTTTATGTGCAATCTATCCAGTCAGTGCAGTAACCGTCTGGTCACTGCAGTAGAAAATGATGTCGCAATCACAGTCCGGTGGCCAAGTTATGTTGTAAATAGGCTAATTCTGTCACAGTACATTTTTACGTGCAACAGCAGCTACTGCTGAAGTGCGTCTTAGCCATTGCAATTCTGTCTCTCCATCTGTCCGTTCGTCTGTCTGTCTGTCCGTCACACGGGTGGATCAGTCCAAAACGGTGCAAGCTAGATCACCAAATCTTCACCATCAGCTGCCTGAAAGACTAGTTTCAGGAACTGTAAAGCTTTTCCATAAATTCGAAGGGGGGTCACCCAGAACGAGGGTGCTAAATGTGAGGGGGGTAAAGGAAATTTGTGATTTTCAGCAGATAAGGCATTGGCAGCGAGATAGGTGGCGCCCTCTGGTGAGTACAAGTAAAACACTATAC
>Ga0056128_1008457_pt1 | contig 12973 bp, 5 predicted proteins | sample WorMetLIZISLAND2_FD_71113 | JGI IMG/M metagenome (GOLD analysis project Ga0056128, IMG submission 71113) | Marine gutless worms symbiont microbial communities from Max Planck institute for Marine Microbiology, Germany - Olavius geniculatus... ...
GATTCTTGGGGAGTTTTGATATGTTATTCCTAATGCTCCAGGCTAACCATTTGGAAAAAATCAGCTTGATACTAATTTTTTCCTTAGTTGACCCTAATATGACCTAATACTCCTGGACTATTTAGTTGAAATTGCTGATTAATCAGTCATTAATTTTGGAAGAGTTAACATTTTTTGGTCGTTACCAGCTTTGGTTGTTTGCTGTGCGGTGTGCAGAAATGTGTGACAGCGTTGGACAAGGCCTGGCACCCAGAGCACTTTCACTGCATGATGTGTGGTCTACAGCTGGGTGATGAGAATGGTTTCCACGAACATGATGGCAAACCTTACTGCGAGTATGCATTGCTTCGTCATTCTCTATAAATCAGAATGACCACTCACCTGGAAAACTTGGAAAAGTCCAGGAATTCCAAGTGGTCTGGGAAAAGTCACAGAAAACTGGAGAAAGTTGCATGTTATTCTGCATTTCTGCAATTCATTAAGTGATGAATCCTGAAAGCACAGGTGCTACCTGATCTGTTTTTAATTAATGTGGATTGTGGAGCAACGATTGTCAACCTTAGCGTTAAACAGTATATCGATGAATTTTTGCCTGCCCTACTTGAAACGTCCCGGAAAACTCAGGGAATTTTATTTGGTCTGGAAAATGGTCATCCTGATGATACACTTGTGTTCTTGAGTGGCATTTGATCTGTGGTTAAAAAGTTGGGACTTGCACTTTGCAAATCAGCTTCCACATCTGCTCTTATGAGCTAGGGATATTGGTTTTCAGCAGAATTTTTGATCTCAGATATTCGTTTTATATTTTACTTGCAAAATATGACGTATGTGTAAAAATGTGCAGAATTTGTCAAAAGGTGTGCTAAAATATACAGCATATGCGGTTATTATGTAGTACCTAAATGACAAAACAAAATGCAAAGACTATTTAAAGTATTTCGGCATTGCGGAGAATGCACAAAATTGGTAAATTGTGATCATATGTGCAGAAATGTGCCATGATGTGCAAATCATCGCATAATTTCTAGGTGTGCAAGTTTGGAAACCTCGTGTGGGAAAATGTGCATTATGCAGATTTTGCAAAATATGCAATATATACTGCGATTACATATTCACATTTGGCTAATATTCTTTATTGGCTGGACCACAAAAAAACATCTAGCATTTCAAATTTGCCAGTAAAGTCTCTCTTCGTTATCAATGTAAATAAATTGCATGCAGGTGCCATAGTAATCTGTTTATCGTTTAGCTCCCATTAGTCTGCATTGTGATGGGATTACCTTGGGAATGAATAATTGCACAACAGGATCGAGACATCAGCACGTCCAGTCTTTTGAGTGTTGGAAATGTACAGGGTAACGTTCTGCATGTTTGTTTATTCAGTTATAGTTGCTAGCTTCATTAAAGGTTACATGTAATTTTATTCATAAGTAATAACTTTTTTGTATAAAACTGCTTTGAATGTTGTTTCGTTGTGTGGAGCTTTCCCTGCAACAGTCTGTGGTGGTTTTTTGCAGACGAGATTATTTTGAGCATTTTGCACCGAAATGCCGAGGCTGTGGTCGACCGATCGTGGACAACTTTGTCAGTGCGCTGAGCCGGCATTGGCATCCACACTGCTTTGTTTGCTCGGTCAGATCGCCTGCTGTTTTTCTTGTCGTCGAATTTATCTTATAATCTAACTGTTCATCACTTTTTTAAATCATGGAAGGCCATCCAGTGTGTAAAAATTTTTGCTCCAACAAAGCCGAGGGCATGGCTTAGGTAATTGTGTTAAAAACAGTTGCATGCATGCATCAGTTGTTCAGACTTAGACATAATTTTTTCCGTGTGTAATAAGATGTGCTCTGCTGATGACCTTGGGGATAAAGGAAGTTTGCTTTTTCTAGGAGTTTTCTTTGGTAACTGGCTTATTCTCTGAATAAACTTCTACGAATATATTGATTGTTGTTGTGTGGAAAGAAATTCTAGTCTTTGATTTCAACCACCTGCCATTGTATGATCGTGCAGGAATGTCGTGTGCCATTCGGTAACGGTAACTTTTTTGAGCACGATGGGCTTCCGTACTGTGAGACGCACTTTCATGCTCAGCGCGGGTCGCTGTGTGCTGGCTGTAACAAGCCGGTAACAGGTCGCTGTATCACGGCTATGTATCGCAAGTACCATCCTGAGCACTTTGTCTGCTCGTTCTGTCACTGCCAGCTCAACAAGGGTACCTTCAAGGAGGAGAACGACAAACCGTACTGTCATCCATGCTTTGTGCGCCTCTTCAGCTGATTTGTTCTTACAGCCGTTACGGCCAGAGATGTGCAGACGTTTCTGCATACGGGATGTGTGTCTGCAAGCATTCTGCGGATGCAGATACAACTTTTGATGTCTACGTGGATGCAGACACTCCCTGATGCCAAAAAAATCCTTTACCATAACATTTCTACTCACTAGTAATAATAATATGTTCAGTTGCATTGCAGTTTTTACACGCGAGAGCTAGCATAGCTAGTAGTGCGTATTAGCTATGGTAATTCTGTGTTGGTGTCTGTCGCAACCTCATACCGATTGGAGCCCAGGTGAAATAGAGACTTCAGGTTTTCACCATATGATAGCTTAGAGTCTCTAGTATTTTGTGACAAAATTTCATGCCACAGGGTGAAGGGGGTCTCCACGACCAAGGGGGAGAAACAGGGGCACCCCCTTAAACGTTTAACGTGAAAATGGTTGCAGATAAGCACAGATATGCTGCTTATCATAACAAGCACTGGCGACGAGCTTCTTAGAAATGTCAACATCGATGATCTTTAGCCCCCAAAATAGGGGGTTTTAGTGAATTTTTCATGACTTTGAGCTGCAACACGTATTTCAAGAGTGAATTGCGTCAAAATGGTTAGAGATAGACCAAGACAATCTGCGTATGAAATTTTCAGCATTGAATGTAAATTTTAGCAATTTCAGTTCGGTCTTTCTAGGTTCAAGGAGGTTTGCGCACACGGGTGTCAAAGAGGCGTTCCCCTCTTAAAAGTGGTTATTTATTCGCTGCTGGCTTGTCTAACGTGAAAATTGTAGATAGGCACAGACATGCTGCTTATCATAACAAGCACTGGCAACAAGCTTCTTAGGAATGTCAACATTGATGACCTTGATTGACCTTGAACTTTAAAAATAGGGTTTTTAGTGATGTTTTGGTGATTTTTGGCTGCAAAAGAGTAAATTTTGACGAAATGGATGGAGATTACCTGCGAACAGGAACTGGTATAGGCGCTTGCGTATCTCATGAGCATTAGCTCAGATTTCTTGTTTTATTGCATGTGCCACATTGGTTAAGGTGCACTTTGGTGCCCAGCTGATTTTGTACATTATCACTGTTGCTGGCAGTGCAGTCTCATATGCCTGATGGCTTAGTTTTGCAAACGTGGATGCTACCCTGCAGATGCTGTGCTGGACGCGGACCTAAAATTCCAGGATACGAACATCTTTTTTCGGTTTAATTCTGTGCTGACATTGCCATAGCTGCGGTAATGGCTTAATTATTACAACACAGACATACTTTGCCATTATGGTGTAAATGCAAGGGTAAAAAGAAATACATTTTGCTTGGCGCTGTACAACAGTTGCTGCAGGTCAGTTTGATGCGTCATTAACGAAAATTGTCATTTATCTACGCCAACAGATACTTTAGTACGGATATGAAATCACTGTGGGAGAAGTTTGATTTCAGCATTCAGATTTTTTTTTTGTTTAGAAGGACAGTTTTGCTTGTTATTGGTTTATGACTGTCCCTTTTGATCATCATTTGTGGCATGGATGGCCCATTTTTTGCCGGTTTGCCATTAAGAAACTACTCACTCACTCACTGCCTTTTCTGATTCTTTTGGTAATGTTTAAGCAGATCAAGTAATTTTAATGTCACTGCACTTAATTTTTCTCTTGGCTTTACTTTTTTGAATCATTTATCTCTTAATGTGTTAATTTGACAGATTTAATTAAAATGCATACCGTAGTTTTTACGTGCGAAAGCAGCTACAGCTACTGCTTTAGTGCATCTTAGCCATCGCAATTCTGTCTGTCCATCCCTTTGTCTGTCACATGGGTGGATCAGTCAAAAACGGTGCAAGCTAGGATCACCACATCTTCACCATCAGTTGCCTGGAAGACTCTAAAGTTTTTCTTAAATTCGAAGGGGGTTACCCCGAATGAGGGTGCTAAATGAGAGGGGGTAGGAAAAATTTGCGATTTTTAGCCAATAGGTCGCTGTATCTCGATAACGGTGCGACATAGGCCCTAGGTTACTATTAATCACTAATAGGAAGTCGTACACTGGCTTTCGATTGACACCAAATTCAATGACTTTGGATGACCTTTAACGCCAAAATAGGGGTTTTAATGGATTTTTCACAATTTTGGGCTGCGAGACTTATTTCAAGAGTGAATTGTGCCAAAATCAATTGAGATAGACATGGAGAAGCTGCATATGAAATTTTCAGCATTGAACATAGATTTTGACGGTCCAAGTCTCGATTTTCTAAGTTCAAGGAAACCTGCGCACGAAGTCGTTATTTTTCCATTGTTGGCCAGTCTTTCGTGAAAACGGTTGCAGATAGGGATGGGCATGCTGCCTATTGCAACAAGCACAAGTGACGAGCTTTTCAGTCATATGAACATCGATGACTTTGAAACACCCTGAACTTCCAAAATAAGGGGTTTTTATTGATTTTTGCGATCTTTGGCTGCAGCACACAGTTTAAGAATGAACTGCGATGAAATGACTGGAGATAGATTGACAGTTTGTGAACAGGAACTGCTATAGGCTTTTGCGCATCTCGTTAGCATTCGCTCCAATTTCTTGTTTCTACTGCTATTTGATATTGCTGGCGTGACGTAATGCTGAGTTCTAACATGCTGTCATATTTTAAGTTATATATGGTTCTTATTTGTCAGTTAATTTAAAGATGGTGTTATTTTCTCAGTGTTGTTTATCTGTTCACTATTTTGCTGATCACAGTTGCTGCTTATATTGCCTATTTTTTGTTCATTAACTGAATTTGTACATGTGAGGTTCTGAATACATTGACGTGCTGTCTAATGCAATTTGTGTAGTGTAGTAAACTTGTAATGCTTTTAGTGCAAATAGATTTTTCAGCGTTTAGTTATGATAAAGAGATCTTAATTGGTCGCATTATAAAGGAACTTGTCCATCTGCCTAGGAGTCTGTTCGTCAGTCCAGTATGGCTCCTAACTTGCTTTAAACAAACAGAAAGGTGTACAAAGCTTAAAGGTCCATGGCCATGATCAAACTCACTTGTGCAATTTATGTAGATTTAAATTAGGTATCTAACCTCGCATATATAATATGTTGATTTGAGCTTCATAAATATACAAAATTAATGTGCAATTTCAAACGAAATGCGGCATTACGTTACGTTACGTTTGTCTGTTTGTTAGGTGAAAAATTCTAATTTACCAGTTTCCCCGGTGACGTCATGAGCCTAGCCTAGAGACATCATGAATATTAATGGTCTAGTCAGTAATGTCATCAGTCTAGGCTAGGTCATTAATATTCATGATGTTTATTGACTAGCATGATGATGTCACTTGGGGCGCCTACATGCCAATATTGCGGCACGTTTTATCCTTGATTTTTGTAGTTCGTCAATTTCAAAGGTAAATTTCTCCGTGTTGACAAAATGCTGAGCGCTGATATTACTATCAGAAACTTATGCAATTTTAAGAAAGTTGATCAAATATATACGTAAATTTTTGTGTCCATGGACCTTTAAGAATGTTTCCCAGGCAGGAGGAGTAACTCATGCCATTTTTCAGCTTAGAAGGTCAATAGTCAGGATCAGCATTGCACATCTCTAGGCCGATGGACATATAGTACAGTGTATGTCTAACTGAGCAGAAATATTTTTCTAGATATATACTTAGCAGTTTTTATTTACTTTCATTCCGTGAAGTATGAGTGATATGATGAGATTTGTTGGATATTTTATTTTTTCCCGAAATTCACTGTATTTACTTTTGCATTCCAAGCAAGACTTAGCGATGTGAGAACTGTTAAAGGGTTGTTTCATGTTATGAAAAGTCGCACAGTTAGAGAAAAACTAAGAAAGAAAATTATATTGTTGCTGACTATCTGGTGTTTTTCTAGAAAAAGTTTGCTACAATATGTGTGTGTAATTGAAAGCACAGTGTGTGCGTTGTAGAGTTGTTATTTTTTAACAGTGTACAATCATATCTGTGCTATCGTGCATGCAACAACTTCTATATTGAGATGACTATTATGGCAGCTGTACTTTCAGCAATTGCATATATACCATTGCTGCAGAGCCCAAAACATGGTGCTGTACATTTATAACTTACTGTTTCTACTGTTGTTTGAGAGGAGTTTGTAAATTTTCCTTATAAGGTTTAAATTAGTGATAATTGATGTGGTTAATCATTGGAAATATTATTGGTTAAACATAGTTATCCTTTACACCTTTTTAGTAATGTGTCAGTATTACAGTGTAGTAATACTGTTAGTGATTATTTTTTGTTGATGAGTCACATTCTTCGTGTAGTTGTTTTTACATACTAAGAATGCCCATATTGTTTAAAAACTTAAGTTGTTTATTACTTATTGTACAACACACTGCATATCATGGACAATATTATAATATTATAAGAACATAAACTTTTTATGAAATATTTTGTTGGCAGATAAAATGTGCAGTTAATTCTTGCCCTTCTGTACATGTCTATGTTCGTTTATATTTTTCAGTAAATGAGTTTTTTTACTGAACTGAGTCTAAACATGACTGTTTGTTATGAACATTACTGCTAATTGCATGCTAATTGCTTAAAAGTTTAATTTTTGTATTATAGTATTGATCTGCTTAATAACTATTGCACTGCAAGTTTCATCTTATGCATTAGTTCTAGGTTGTCTTTGTGAAGAATTGTAACACCATAGAAATAATACAAGAGGCCAGCTGTCACTAGGATAACCGACCTTACTGGTTATCAGTGTTTTTCAAGGTCATCCAAGGTCGATGATTTTTATTTCATCTTAAAGGGCGTATGGCACTTCCTATTAGTGATTAATAGTAATCTTGGCTTTGTCTCACCGTTTCCGAGATATGGCTGATTCTTCATTGAATTTCCTACCACCCTTCCATTCAACCCCCAAATTGAAAGTGTTTCCCTTGCACTAGATTGCTGAAATTTTGCATGCCTGAGTTTAAGGCATGTGGCTAATTACTCGTGTAAAAAAATTTTTTTTCGTCTTAAAGCTTAGCCACAATGCATCCATTACAGATGGACAGCCATGCCAGTAGCTTGACCATTACTAAATACAGTCGGCTAAAAACTATCTCTGAGCCTGTTACTGTAACATGTGCAATAGTGCATTATTCATATCTGCTATACCTATCTGTTCTGTTGTAGTGCTGCTGATTAATAATTGATTTTATGCAATTAATGTTTAGTTTTGATTATTGGATGGTTAAACAACTTGAAATATCGAAATGTCGCATTCATTAATTGATATTGAGCATATAGACCAGTGATTTTCAACCGGGTTCCGCAAGCATCTGCCAAGGGTTCCGCAGACGGCCAGTAAAAATAACTTAGCGAGCGAAGTCATAGAAAATCAGCAGCAAACGAAATTAAGCTTCAGCGCATCTATTTTTGCATAGATCTACTGTGTTGAATCATTTTTGTTGCTATTAATTTTGGCATATTTGCATTGTAGACCTATATTATAACATAGGCCATTAGGCCCCCTATATGCGCGGCATTACTCAACTAGTGCGTTATCGGAAATGATTAAGGTTGTGGTTATGACGTTTTTTTTTTTAGGAAAATAAAAAGATGCGTCTTTGAGGGTATCACGTGATGAATCCTTTGCTGATGAATTTCTTGGTTGGTGGCGGGAGCTAAGCGGCCGTCGACGACCGCCTCGCCCGCCGTGTTCGGTTAAATACAATAACTTACTGCTGCCTACTAGGCCTAATAGTAAAATGCTATATAGCTTTTCAGGGGAAACCCATCTTGGAGCTATCGAACGACCAAGTTTCAGATTTTAATAGGTCATCTTTGCCTGCTTTTTCGTCCCTATGGGGGCTCTGCCCTGCTATGGAAATGTGTCTGTAGTTTCTACCTCGCATACATCGCTGGACGCATGGGGTTCCGTGAGTGACTTTCATGCTTGTTTAGGGTTCCGCTGCAGCAAAAAGGTTGAAAAACGCTGATATAGACAATACATCTTTCTGAATTTTTACTGGTATTTTGTTGCACTCATTCGATTTAACCACATTGGCTTGATTTGTGATTTTCTATCACTTACATTTGTCATTGGTACACTTTCCATTGTGACTCACATATGTCTAATTTTGATCGTTGTTGATAGAGATTAATAATTTAAAACAAATGTAATTTTCTGTCAGTTTGCCTCTTTTGCATGTGAAGTAAATGAATGCACATTTGTGTTTCCTTTATTGACAAACCATCCTGTTTATGTTCAACATGATAAACTATGACTTGCTTAACATGTATCTGCTACTTTTCACTATGGTACCTAAATTTGCCAGTCTTAATAAGCATTGTCTGGTCATTATAATAAATGACGATGAAATTAAATCACTATGATAATGAGTCACTTGTAATCAATTTCTACTGATTCAATCTTGTTATGGATGTCAGCTCTTAGCATGGTTATTCACATAGAAATCATATTACATGCTCAAAGCATGAAGAAATTGGCAACAAAATCAGCTTGTTCATGAATGATAATTTTCAAATATATGAAGCCCAGCTGTCACTAGGGAAGCCAAAAGACGAGTATACAGTTCCTGTTGCAGTACTGACCTTCAAGGTCATCTGAAGTCGATGATTTTCGTCTTAGGTGAAAGAGCGTATGCGATTTCACATTAGTGATCAATAACAAATTTGGCCTTGTCTCGTACCGTTTCTGAAATATGGCCAGTTTTCCGTTAAAAACGCACATTTTCTACCCCACTCTCCATTCAACCCCAAATTTGAAAATGTTTTCCTTGCACTGCATCCATCACATTTTGTACGCAGAAAACTGACACGGGGTTAATTAACTGTGCAAAAAGTTTTTCCCTATTACCCAACGCTTAGCCCCAATACATCCGTGACAGACTGACGACAGGCAGACAAACATCAGCCGTGCCATAGACGTCGGCTACAGCATAGCTGTAGCGCGTCAAAAATTATATATTTACGGTAGAAAGACTTTTATTAGGCCTATGACCACAATTCGACATTATTGCTGTAACTGGCAATGGAAATTTTGTAATGTTGTATATTTACATTTGCAAATTTATGTTATAAAGTTGACCTGTGTATTGTGGAGTGTGTAGTGTGCATGACAGGGATAAATAATTGGTGCATGATTAAAGGATAAAGACAATCATGGTCCTTCATAGTAGTACAGTGCACAAAAGCGTCATGAGTTACTTATTTTCTCGCAGAGAACAGAAAAATAGCATACCATGGTTAGATAGTCTATGTTATGAGCGTTGTTGTTAGTTTTCTAATAAAAAATGGAAAATTTTTATCTTCGCTATTATGTTGGACATAAAGGAAAGTTCGGACACGAATTCCTAGAGTTCGAATTTCGCCCTGACGGTTAGTTTGTAATTTGATAATATGGTTTCGTTGCTATAGTCTGAATGCGTGATTTTGGGCTCCCGATGTTGGGTATGGGTAATTTGCGGAATGCGGAAAATAATTTGCGGAACGAAATCTGCGGAATGAAGATGATTGGTTGACGGGCATGATCACGTGATCAGCCCGATTCCGCAAATTACTGCCTACCTTCCAAGCTTGACGTGGTGGTAATTTGCGGAATGTATGGTGCGGAATTGCTGTAGCTAACAGTGGAAAACGACGCAAACGTTGCAAAACGTAGAAAAAAACGCTTAAAAAACGTTAACACTCCAAAACGTACAATGTGATTGTGAACTGTGACTCTGTAATTAACTGATTTAATTTTCCGACTATAATATTATTTATTATATATTTTTTAATTCAAGTGCATTTGAAGTTGCCGCATGTGGCGTTAAATAGCCTATAATAGATCGACGTGCAGCAAATCCCAGAAATAGTGCAGCGTAACTGAAGTCTTAAGCAGTCGAGGTATAATTAAAGCTTGAAGAAAACAACAGCGGCCGTTTTTTGCTGACATATTTGACAGATGTCCACAAACTGTAGTATATAGGCCTGTGTTCAACCAAACTTCAAAGCGCCGCTAACTTCACGTGAAGTACCCGCTGAGTGATAAAAACATCACAACTTCCATGCTGAGAGTAAGACAATTATTATCGATCACTCGGTCGGTCATTCCGCATTCCGCATATTACCCACCGTTCCGCAGCCTACTTCTGCAGATTTCATTTCGCAAATTACTTTCTGCATTTCGCATTTCCGCAAATTACCAACACCCCCTGATGTTATTTTCCGTCCGCGGTGGACGGAAAAGTAAGCAAACGTGAGGCCATTTTCCGTTCGCCATGGACGGAAAAAGAAGAGTATGCACACGCTATTGTCCGTCTGTGCGGACGGAAATCTATGTACTCAGAGCGCTATTTTCCGTCCCTAGGCACGGAAAAGTGAGCAAGCCTGAGGCTATTTTCCGTCCGCCACGGATGGAAAAGAAGACCATGCGGACACTATTTTCCGTCCGTCCATACATAGACTTAAGGTTTAATGCATATTATTTGGATCGTCAATTTAATAATTATAATAAATGTAATTGAGCCATAATTTATTAGCCTTACCATTGCCTAACTTTACTCCTAACCCTGGCTTTAAACACTTAACACTAACTTTAGCCCTGACCCTGATGCAACTTCTGCAGATCTGCTGTTTACCAGAGACGACAAATGTTTGCATTTACAACCTTGATGTATAGTTGTCAATGATTGAAACATTACTGGCAGTGCCTGTAGACTGTCTGTAAGTAGCTTTATCTCTTTTCATTTTATTATCACCGAGCGATGGTAAGCAGTAATATTCAAATTTTTTTTATTCATCATCGTTTATCATCATATTTTGAATTTATAATGTCCTGCCCCCATTGCATGATTAATGTTTTGAGATGTTGTTTGAAGGCTGCCTGGTATGATGTACATGTAAACTGTTATTTTCAGGTAAACTGCGATATGCAAACAACTCCAACTACAAGAATGACACAATGATTAGGAAGGAGGTATGTTGCGCGCTTATGCACAGCTTTCTTATTTAGTTACTGTATTTTTTTTATTTGTAGATAAAGAAAGTTACTTTTGTTTATGATAGAATGCTGAGTATTGTCTTTTAATTCTGTAGTCTTTACTCTTTGTAACATTATGATTGTCGTCATCTAAATGGTGTCAACTTTGTGTTATGTTTTTTTTGTTGGCTATTAGTTTCTATCCCTCTCTTCACTGCCATTAGTTTTCAACAAGGAAACACTGAAGTTACTGAAGTACTTATGTTGCATGTTTTGAAACTCAGGACATCCGCTGATGTGTTCTTTACTGTATTAAAACTCTACTAGGTCTATTAAACAACTGATTTTTTGCTGTGCACTTAATTTGAGTGTTGTAATATATATCTGTATGAATGCATCTACATTCTGTGTTCTGCATAATACTTAATCACATTTAGTAACTACAGTGGATCTTTATTTTGTCAGGCATATGTGCACAAGAGTGTTATGATGGAACTGAAAAGAGTAATAGAAGATTCGGAAATTATGGAAGAGGATGACGCACTGTGGCCGCCACCTGATAGGGTCGGCAGACAAGTAAGCATTTTTGTTATGTTTGTCCATCTGAACATATTTAAGTAATCTGTTGCATCTTGCATTTATCGGATTGCAATGGATTTAGTTGCAGCTTTCCATCTTAAACGAAAGAAATATTGTTCCTTGATGTGTTTAAATTGAATTTTTGACAAGATTTTTATGGTGGTTGAACTTTCTTGTAGGATTCTGAATAATCTGATAGCTGAACCTTTCTACTGCATTATGCATCATCATGAAGCACTAATAAACAGACCAGCACAAATCCAATGCACATTACACCAATGGCAACTGACTACTGGTAGCACTCACCTCATAAAGACTGGGATTCATGGTTCCCATGCTTCCTGAAAAGTCCTGTATTTTTTCCCTTGATTTTCCAGGCCCCGAAAAGCCCTGGATAATGAAACCTTGAATAGTTGATGGATTTACTCGAGATTTAAACTAAACAACATGTAGCATTAGCGTAGCACTTACTTCATAGTCATAATTATCAGTGATTTATGGATGCAGGACAAGTAAGTTCCTTATGATGCAGGGTGTAGATGATGACATACAGTGACGATTAACTGCAGTATGAAGTTATTATAACAGCCAATTAAATTGTGATGTCATTTGCCAACTTACTTACAATTACAGTTTTAACTCAACGATATGTGAATTAATTGGTCACATGCTACAAAACACATGGTCTCCAAGTCATGGCACAACAAGACGTGGCCACTTTCGACTAAACTACGTGGACTAGGGTGATTCAGAAAATATGAAGTTTGGATTTTTTCACGGGGCACCCTCTCATTTTGTTGCATTTTATGAAAAAAATCCTGTAAAACATTTCATGGAAATTGGTTAATATTTAGAGGTTGCTACCGGCTGTCAAATATTTACATGGAAGGCCTATGGGCGCATAATGCAAACTTTGATAAAACTGTAAATGATTGTATTTTTCACTTCAACAAATTAACAGCATTTACATGGTTATAGTTACATACTTAATGCTTTCTTTTGCTTATCTACTGCATGGTCTTTCTGTTCCTACTGGAACATTAGATGAGGGCTTTCCACTCCTTGCGATCACTAGCAACAGACCTAGCTAGCTTCTTCTCAGCTGACATCTGTCATATGTAGGTAGAAGATAAGAAATTATGTGCAGATAATGATGATAAAGCATTACAAGTACTTGTG
>Ga0056128_1008458_pt1 | contig 12972 bp, 5 predicted proteins | sample WorMetLIZISLAND2_FD_71113 | JGI IMG/M metagenome (GOLD analysis project Ga0056128, IMG submission 71113) | Marine gutless worms symbiont microbial communities from Max Planck institute for Marine Microbiology, Germany - Olavius geniculatus... ...
CTCAAAGCCGAGCGGACCTTCGAGCGGCTGCAGCAGTCCGATCTTGATCACCGACGGTGCCGTGTAGTTGTCCTGACGAACGGCGTCCGTTACCATAGCAACGAGCACCTGCAGCTGCAGTAGTCGACGAAACATTTTGCATTTCGGTGATATCGCAACGACGACTTCACGAGCGAATAGGCGAACTGCTGATTATAGCTTTTATACGGTAGCGAAGCGAACAGCCAGCCAACGACGCTGTAGCTGCCTAATCTCCTTACGTGCAGTATTATGTAGAGACAGTCTACAGCGCGCTGCAGTAGCGCGCATTCGTGCATCCCATTACCTATATTCGCAAGATAAGGACACACATGCGACAAACAAGATGTAGGGCGTAAACTTATAAATGCTATAGAATTAGCCAGTACAGGTTTCTGATTATAATTACAAGTTCTACAGCGGATGGAATCTGTAAAACAGTTTCTCCACACAACGCAATTGTTTAAGAAATGTACATCGTGACTTGAAGAATACGCCGCCAATTCTTTGAGACAACATTATTAAAACCGACTGGCGAACAGCGATAGCTTTGTTTGGGCTTTTACGTTCTACGGGTGATGTTTTTTTTTATTTTTCAGCATTTTATTCTTTGCAGCGTGAAATCTCTCTGAGCTCGTCGACCGACCGCCGTGACATTTTGCCAAATGATCGCGAATGGAAGTGTCTTGAAAATCTACGTCTCAAAATTAGGGGACGTAAAAAAATTGAAAAAACAGGAGTCGCACAATCTTCGGCGCGACTTCGAACAACTTTAGATTTTAATCGCGAATGAAGTAATATGTCGAGAATCAAAAAATCACTTACAATTTCTGTCACGCTTTGCGAAAAAATTATAAACTTTGGTTCACGAACCAAAATGTTATAAGCACGCATTTTGACCCACTTTAAATCAACATTTTTGGCAGTTAGTAGACCTTGATCGTTGTCTATCACACAATACCAAATACACAATACGCACATCCCGCCAGGGAAAAGGTCTCCCAACAATTTTTAACAACTACGCCGATGGAATTTGTAAAACAGTTTTGACACACGACAAAAATTTAACGACGAAGTGCAAACTCTCTGCAATTCTCATAACGACACTGGATCCCTGAGTCAATGTCTTTCAGTAGGCCTATCATCCCAGAGTCCTCACTAATGTAGTTGCCTGCGTGAGTATTGGCGATAGTAGCAGCTACCGCTGTACGAAATAAACCGCTCAGCCTATTCTTCCATCGCCAAACAATGCTTTACACAACTTTTGTGTAACTTTGATTAAGTCAATGAAAGTTTGCAATGAAATGTGACGTTTTTGTTAAAATCTGTCACACGGCCTACATGTACGTCTAAGAATACTCATGAACAGTCAACAGAAATTATGCATTCGACTGATCTTCGCCCGAGTTGAAGCTCCTAATTAACTGTGCCGATTATGTTTACGGCGTAAAGTTGCTTCGGGCGTTATCGAGGTAGACTACTTATTGAGTGTGCGAGTTTTCAGGAGACGTGACATCTCGCGCTGCTGATGCTGATGCTGGACTAACAAAGAGCGCCAATAATTGTGGCTTGCGGATTGCTCAATTAAGGCGACCCGCATGTCACCATTGCGCCGTTCTATGCAAATGTTTCCGTGCTGCGGCGTAATTTTCTATACAAATTAGTCAGAGTACGGTATATATAATTAATTCCGCATGAGTGCTTCTCGCGGTGCCGACAGAACTCGCGATAATTAGCCCATTGCTGCCGGCTGTTATCAGGCCATAGATTTTAACTCGACAAATAAGATGTACAGATGTGCAGAAGCGAACTTGCGCATTATTTTGAGGCCATCCTCTAGGAGGTTGCACCACGCACTGCAGAGCGTCTGTCCGTCACAGTGGCGTCATGACAGCGGGAATTCCATGCTTTAGCCTGTCGGACAATTTTCTTGTCGAAAATTTGTTTTTGAAATATACAAAATTTCGAGCCCTAAAATTTCTATTCTGGAGGATATTTAAGGGCAAAATTTAAACGACTAAGCACCTGTATTTTTTCTGTCTGAAATTTGCAGCTGCCTGTCGAAAAATTTTAACTTTTTCCCCTCTCAATTTTTCAACCGTGTCCGTCTGACTGTTCGTCCGTGCAATTGCTTATACACTGTGTCTCAAAAAAGTATCCCAGACATTTTCAAATGTGACTTAAAAACCAATAACCAGATTTTGATAGTTTTTGGTACAAGATATTCCCGACACAACTTGCCATCAAAATAATGATCATTCAGTTTTCCACCTCACCCAACGTTTGTTTCTGCATTACCTGGGTAGAGCACAACCAGCGAAATATCACTTTTTATCCAATGCGATGTAATTGCTTAATTAACATAACGCGTAAAAACACATTTTGTTCACTTTTTTGACACTATGGCTGACATTTCATTCAGTTGTCCATTTTTCAACTGCCTAAAGTAAAATTGCTTAAAGTGTTGGCCCACTATGCGAACACAGACAAGGAGACGCTTTTTCCATTCACTGACAGCAGTATCGATAATGTTCTGCTCCAGATCAATCCAGGCTCTAGGCCTACAAGTCGCTTCTTGACTTCGCAAACATTCCTAAACTTCATCTGGTAGATACACTGCTGCAAGACCTGCTGTTGGGGCCGACAAATTAAAATAGATGGAATTTATTGACGTTCATCATTCATTTTTAACACGTATGCTTTCCCCATGTAGTGCAAAAGCAGACGTTGAGCGAGTTGAAAACTAAAACATGTATTTAATAGCCAGTTCTGTCGAAAATATTTTTGCCAAAGATTATTGAAATCTGCTAATCCTTATTCAAGGCATGATTGATCATGCTGGGAATGTTTTTTTCAGGTTTTATTTTGACGGATATTTTGCTTGATCTGTTTTCCCTAGGTAGTGCAAAAACATACATTAGGCGAAGTTGGAAACTAAACGGTTATTTAATGGCAAGTTGTGTCAGATATACTTGTACCAAAAATTATTAAAATCTGATAATTGGTTTTCAAGTTATAGTCGAAAATGTCGGAAATACTTTTTGAGACACAGTGTATAAGTCATACGTGATTACTAAAATAGACGTTTAAACTATCATTAAAATTCTGTACAGTGTACACAGGTGGATCACAGAAAGTGATTAACATCATTGTTTAAGTCAAAGGTCGAAGGTTAAGGTTGCCAAGTTTTATACGGTCTGGGCGCAAATTGACCACATCTCATGATTAGAAATTAGCTGTTGCACTATGTTCAAACTCGGTAATGATAATTTTGCATCCAACTACAAAGTGGTCCCTACACTGCTGCCGTCTGACTTCAATAGGCAACTGTATCCAAATCACGCAAACGTGACTTCTTTTCCTGAGACTCTGCTGCGTCAAATTGAGCTAATTGTTTCCGTGTCTGGCTGATTAAGCGCGGCTGTATATACAAACGAAGTTTTCGTCAAACTCTCTCAAGAACCAAAAGAGATCGCGAATCCTTGCATCTAGGTAAACTGACTACGGTGGCAGGTTGGTGCCCATACCATTCTTTACATTCGCCACATTCAAATTTTTACATTCAACCGAAGCTGTGCCGGTTAATTTTAATCATTAAAGATCTTACCACATGTCATCGTTTCGCTACATTACTTTGTAAAATATTTACAAGTTTACAATGATATAACGTAGAAACTAGAACGTGACTGAGAAGTGGTAATAATAATTGTGGTTCGTGAGACGCGCTGTTTTTCTACGGCAGCTGAGCTCTTTGTCCATACTTTGCTGCAGCTGTTTCGGTCTAATGCAACTTTCGGTATACAAACACCAATGCATTTAAATCAGATGGCGGAAAGGTTCTGTCTGAATAGAATACTTAGTATACATAGTGCTTTGTTAATTAATATTTTCAGACTGAGTAGGGAGCCATTGATACGTATAGGCCTATGTGAAACGGCTGGAAGCTTCAAACCGTCGAGAATGATACGATTTGCGAATAACACCTGAGACATCATATTAGGTGCATTCGTAGTGAGAAAAATGTCCGTTCACCTCGTTTTGTTCGGTTTCAATTAATTTCGGCTGCAAGAAACGTGCACTCATGTCTCCCAAAGTTGAAACCGCGCTGCATTCAACCTTCATAGGAGCGCATGCATCTCTATTGGGGCAGTTTCAGGAAAGAAAGCGACAATAATCTTTTATTACTAAAGTCTAACACGATTTCGTTGTTCGTGTAATTCGCCTGCGTATACACAACTTCATTCATCGGAATCTGGTGATCTATAGGCTTATGGTTAGGCAAAGTTGACTCTTTCAGAATAATGAACTGTCCGTCAATTGTGACGCACTTTCATATTGAGGTACCGGTAGACCTAGGCCAACATGTATGTGAGGTCTTGTTTCTGAAACAAGTTACTGGGTTACGACTGCTAGCTGTGATGACAACTGAAACATATGTGATATGCCATATTCGGATAACGAGTCATGACAACACGGACATGAACGTCAGCTAAATGTATTGTGTTATTGTGCATGATAAATATTAGCCTATGTTGACTGTGTGCGTGCACTGAATTTTCTTTCTTTTTTGTTTTTTTTTGTTAAATTGTGACTTTCTTTTTTTCTTGCTTATTGTATAATAATGCCAGTAATTGATTGTGACAATGGGTGGCCAGCATTTGATGGGTGCATGCCCTTCTGGCAACTTTCCTGTATTATTAACTGTTGTTTAGTTATTGTGTTTATTTTCGTTATGGAAAATAAACTTTCTCTCGCTAAAAATTAGGCCTACGTTTAGCGAATGATGCTCACTTTGCAGCGCAGCATTTGCCGGTGATGTGTAGGTAGGCCTAGTGCTGCTGAAGGTACGCTATAGGGCCTATTATGTAACAGACTACCCGTATGATGAAATTGCGCATCCGATTTGACAGCTAGGCCTACTACCAGGCACCTTACAGATGAGCATTAGTCGTTGATTGACCGTAGCCGTAATAATTCTGTCAAATCCATTCTGGACGTCGCGTAAAATCTATCACTAAAAGCATTGTAAATTCTACACCGACGTGTCCAGAACTGACGACAGGCAGCCAATGCACTGTGCTTTCTTCAGCCTACTATACTGGACAAACATGCGTGGATCCGGAATAAATTAATGTTAACTTCATTGCTGGCGTTTATTTGGCGATCACGGTGACAGATGAATTTAGTTTGCACAACCCAACAAACAGCGGTATATAATACGAACTGGTGGACCCCGGAGCCGTCGAGTTTCCATGGCATAGGCTTATCAAACCCGTCGACTGACCAGTCACGCCGTCGTCGAATTCCGACGATGTTGCATTTAATCAATGTCCAATTTTTCACGCAATCGATGATTTTTTTTTACATTCAGGCCTATCGGGGTATTTTAATAGTCTTGAATCTGAAAATGATTGGTTGATTTCTTGGTGGAAAAAGATGAAGAGACAATCAATGACGTATGCAGGATTTTGTCAAGAGAGAGCCTTTCCTCCTTTTTCCGAGGAGCCCACAAAGTCGGATGGCCGAGCTATCACCCCCGGCATATTTTTACGCGTGACAGCATGCAATGCTTCGCGCGTCTTAGTCATCGTGAGGTGTCTGTCCGTCCGTCCGTTCGTCTGTCTGTCACACCCTTGAGCCCTATCAAATTGGTGCAAGATAGGATCACGAAGTCTCCACTGTGGGCTGCCCCAAGGTCTCTAGTTTTTAGTGACACAATTTCGTGCCCCTGTGTGAGGGGGTTCCCTTCGAACAATGACGTCAAAGAGGGGTACCCCCTTAAAAAACGTTTAATATGGCGCTATTGGTTCTTACAGTGTGAAAACGGTTGCAGATAGGTACAGATATGCTGCACATCGTAACAAGCACTGGTGACGGGGTTTTTGAATTTGTCAACATCGATGACCTTAAACGACCTTGAACCCCCAAAAGAGGGGTTTTGACGATTTTTTGGCAATTTTTGGCTGCAGCGCATATTTCAACCGTGAACTGCGACAAAATGGCTAAAGATAGACCAAGACAACCTGCGAACAGGAGCTGCTATGCTGTCGAGCGTCTCATGAGCTTTGCTCAAATTAATTGTTAGAATCACCGCGTCGCAATCGCCGTTAAACTGCCGCGCTGCAGCCGTCAGAAAAAATGCGACGCGTCGACGAGTCAGTCGAATAATTTTGGCGTGAGTCGTACGCCTAAATGCTTCAAGCCGTCAACGCCGCGGTCATAGCGATACTGCTGCTCGTCTTGTATCGCAATGTGACTATGTTCGCCCACAAGCGATTTTTAATTTATTTTTTGCAGATACGGTCTACAAACGTCCAGATTCCGTAACATCACAAGCAAAATAAAGCCGGAGTATCGACCGGGCGCAGTTACAGCAGATGTTCTAACCGTCATCAGGTTTCGGCTAATTAATTGTGAACGCCGTGTCAACATTGCCAGTTTCTTGCGTGCACGGCGAGCGACGCTGTGCTTCGTTTATCATCCGCTACCACGTCGCGCTAACCTTTAGGCCTAATGAAAGAATCGCACTTGTCAATTACATGACTAATGGTTGAAGTCGCACACCACGCATATCAACCAACTTAAAGCCTAACTCTATAGGCCTATACTTTGATTTCAATATTGCTGGGTACAAATACGCAGCATGTTGTACAATAAATCCACGTTAGCTAATCGAGTTTGGAATTTGGGCTTTAAGCTGGTTGCCTGAATGAATTAACTAGGCTGGCGAGGTTAGGCCTACCACAGCGTGGTCTCAAGTGCATCCGTCACATTGTTGCATTCTGTGAAAGCTGCTTTTCGGAATGAAACGACACTTAGAAAGGACGTCGTGTAGCTGTAATACGTTGACGCTTCACCAGTAATGCAAACTACAGAAATGTTTGAATAAAACGTTCCTCACTTATTAACATTAATTCAACAATATTCATGCTGAAACACACTAATGACTTGCCATTACCATTCACTGTTCACATTAGCGCATATCTCGATGACACGTTTCTAGACATGGACACTTGAATCTTAAGAATTACCAACACAAAAATATTATTCACCGAATATAATATGTATGTAAAAAGCAATCATACACATCACACATTTGCACACGTATACAATAATAATACAGAACACTGTAACTTATGCAGAAATATCAACAATAAGATTGTCCCTGCATAATGTATTTCTATAAGCAGAACTCAAGTATAGGATCACTAAATTACACCCCCAACAAAACGTTTATAACTGCAAGCATTAACCACTATAAACCTGTGAGCAAATTCTCCATCGCAAAAGTATTGAGAAAAAAATCTTTCAGCCTTACATGTAGGGAAGCTTGTATAATTCAGGACCCAAAAGTATACGACCTCTCACTATAGCTTGCTTCCAAACGCGTTTTTCAAAGTCGATAATGCCTCAAGTGACGACAAGCTAGATTTAGAAACTAAATGGTGGTTACGACTCCGTCGACTATTATGCCTCCGCCAACATGTGACAACTACAAGGCCAAAAAGTGCGTTATGGGGCATATTTGACCCCCAACGTGACCTTGACCTTTTGACCTCAAAATATGATGCATTTATCCCTGCTCCGAATTCCGTTAGTGATGAAAGTTTGATCAAATTCCATCAACAAATACCCAAAATATCGTGCTAACAATGTTTGTTCGGGACTCTCGCACAAACAACCTGGAAACATAATGCCTCCAGCTGTTACGTTGGCGGAGGCATAAAAAAACGGAGAAAAAGAAAACAATAAAAAATAGAAAAAAAAGAAAAGAAAGGAGGGAGGAAAAATTTACTCCAAAGGCTCAAGGGAGAATAAGTGCTCCTGACTACTGCAGCCCCGCACTTATTGGTAAACCAAGGTTCATAAATAATTGTTGGCAAGGATGACAGATGCATATCAGTGATCGTAGCAGATGAAATTGCAAACTTAACATGAAGCAGCTGTTCTAGGTTAATATCACAATATCAGTATATGATGTAAGGCGTGGCTTGATGTCTGCTTAAACAACATGCTCTGATGTCACTTGGAACGATGCCCCCACGTCGCAAACAAGCTTATACTATTAAACGATCATAAATAGCTTTGCACGAAATTTTTCATAGTTTGTGTACTCAAAAAAAGGACATCTGATACGAATGTTCAATATCAGGTTGTTAAAAGGTCATCATCAAATTTGTTAAAAATATCTGGTCAGAAACTTATCAACACTGACCTATATAGTAATAATTACATCCGCAAATTGGCAGCACAGAGTGCAAAGAAAATAATTTTCAACATCAGCTAATATCTGGTGAGGGTGTAGACAAAAGTTTAGTGGCACGTTTTCTATGGTTTACAACTTTATGGTGTAGTTGAAATAGAGTAAAATAATTGATACATCTTATCACTCATAAAAATAAATGCCGCCTGAAGCATTTTCCCATGAATGCTCACATTAAGCACAACCAGACGTGACGTCACAACCAGACGTCAGCGAAAACAAAAACACATGGAATGAACTGATGTCAGCAACAGTGGCTTCTATCCCCCAAATCTGGAATCAAAATGGGGCGCAACTTCTGCCCAGTTTTTGGGTGAAGGTCTCCCCTCAATTTCAGACTCAATTTTTCCCCTCCATTTTGGGCTTCTTTCCCCTCTAGGTAGAAGGTTATGTTAAAAGTGTAGTTCACCCAGTGAAAAATAAGGGGGAGTAAAAAATAGGGGGGAATAAAGAAAAGTGCAGATTTAAAAAATAAGGAGGAAAACAAAAGATAAGGGAGGAGAAGTTTTGTTAAGGGTGTAGATTGCCCAGTAAAAAGTAGAGGGGAGTTTTTTTGTTGAAGGTGCAGACTGAAAAATAGGAGGAAAGTAAAAAATAGGGAGAAGTTTTGTTAAGGTGTAGTTTGCTCATTGAAAAATGGGGAAAAGTAAAAAATAGAGAGGAAGTTTCGATCTACAACCTTATCAAAACTCCCCCCTATTTTTCACTGGGCGCAAGCTGCGTCCACCAGGTATAGGGACAGAAGCCACTGGTCAGCGTTAACAGCAGAATGGGTCAAAACAACGACGGGCCAAAACAACTCCTCAGTTACACTGGTCATAAGAATCACTCAAGGGCAAGTTCACTGCCAGCTAGCACCATGAGAAGAATGGCGACCGAGTGCTAAATCTCTGAGTCAAGTCATCGCTGTCAGTTCGTGACCTCGACTGGCCGAACGACTTCTTGCGAGTTTCCACGGTGATGACGGGCATCTGGACCAGCTGCAGCGGAGACTTGTCACTTTCCATCGCCTGCGTCAAGTTCAGAATCTGCACCAGACACCAACAGCAAGCCGATGTAATTATACGGAAATGCATGCAAGGTTCAAGACAAAATCTAGTGAATTAGTGAACATAATTCCTGGCAAAGCTTACGTGCTTAGATGCTGTTCATTTAGCAACCTGGAAAAATAAACTATACGAATGCCGAAAAATTCTCTTTCAAGATTTTGCATAAGATGCTTTAACTCCAAAGACATATAAACCAGTTAAACAAAACCCAAGTGTAGTAGAAACACTAATCAAGCGTAATTAAAACATAGCAACCCAGAACAATTCATTTGAAGTAACTGAGCAACTTAGAACACTAAGAACATGACATTCATTGTTCTCCCAAAGTAAGCCAACTTGAACTTACTTCTTCTATAAATTATTATTTTAAGCTAATGCCATAAAAATGACATCAGTGAAACAGTTTCACAAAACATTGAGACAACTGAACAAATGCCAGTCTTCACCACAGGCATTATTATGTACACTGTACAAAATTGAGCATTTAGCCCACATTGTCATCAATGTCACTGTCATTCAGTAAGTAGATAGCAGAAACATTTATAAAACACACAATGTCGGCAAGAACTCGCCGAATCTGTCTGCATATGCGTCTAAACACAGAAAACAGAAATGGCTGATAAATCTTATGAAAAGCCTCAAAATAATGGAAATTATATAAGTGATGATTACTACCTGTCCCCGCATGACAGACATCTGCTTGGCGAAGGCTGATTTGTCAAAACCTTTGTCTGTCTACAATTTACAAACACGATACAGCATTCGATTATAAACTGTACGGAAGAACACCACAGTTTTGCTTTTGTGCACAAAATATTCTGCCAGTAAATTACTAATCAATGAAATCAGGCAGAAACAGAATGCTAAATTTACATTAAGTGAGTGAGTGAGTAAGGTTTAACGTCCTGCCCAACACAGTATAGGTCATTTCGGGAACAGCCTTTCCAGGCAATAAACATATACATAGTAACAGAATAAAAAGTTTAACCTTTACAATAATGGAACAAAAAGTTTCACCTTTACAGAAAAACCTCATATGAAACACAAAACGCAATAAATGACCTAAGCCTAAAATTGTAAGAACTCTCCATTATAATCGTGCATATGAAACAGCAACGGCAGTTCTAATAATCTTCCCTGTTATCCTCCAGACAGTCATCAATCTCAGAATGCAGTCTACTGCAGGATGGCAGTGACTAAATTTACATCAAAAATCACTTGACTTGAGTAAAAAAACTTATAGGTAAAAATCAGACTAATTACTGAATTAACAGAAAAGTCATCAATTCACCTGGAACAATTCATAAAGGTCATCACAAAGACTTTGAACGAAGCTAGAGTCTTTAAGCGAAGGCAAAACCAAATCTTTGATTTCTTGCGAAAACGGCGTTTTGGCGTACTGTAACCATGCCCAGTGATATGGATCTACACAAGTGCATAAAATTAAACAGAAAAATGCTGCACATGTTCTAATTATGAAATAAACGAAATCACCAATGTGAATATCCGATAGCAAAATATCTGTAGATATGAGAATGTCACAAAATAATGGGTTGCTGGCGTGGCTTAGTGGTAACGCGTTTGATTCGATCAACGAAGTTACTCTACGTCGGGCCAGGTTAGTACTGCGATGGGTGAATGCTTGTGGGCAGATAAACCATCTCGGTATGTAACCAGACACCTAGGTCAACTCAGCCTTCCAAATCGAGTACTGGCTTGTGTGGCTCGGGTTAAGGTGAGGCACGTTCACCTGTGTCGGGTGGCAGGTAACACTGTGCAATCCCATATGGCAGCTCTGAAATGGGCTTCCATTAAAAGCTATAACACCACCTTTAACCTTTAATAAACTACAAATTGCTGAAAATCACCAGTTGGCAGATTGTCAGATGACATTCGTGCGTGTTGGCTACAATCCAGAAATCCTGAGTCTTGGTATCCCAGCTACTTTTGCCAATCCCGAATCCCGGGACTGGCAGTATCCCAATCCTGGGATTTCAGGATTATAAAATATTACAGTAGTACTTTTTCAAGTGTTAGATGATAAAATAACAATTCTAGTCATCTAATAAAATATTTCATTCGTGCTCGAGTCATTGCTGTGCACTGTAAACCTGCAAGTTGAATCGTGCGAGTCCCAGTTACTCCCTACAGATAGGATATACTTATTGGTAGGGACCTACTGCCTCCTGCAAATGAATTAAGTTCATACTATAGGGATACTAATTAACAACCAATATGTAAACCTAATCCTGAAAACAAAATCACGGGATTACAAATTTCTTAATCCTAAATCCTGGGACTGAGAAATCAATCCCGGGATTGCAATCACTAATGGCAGACATTTTAAAAACAAGCTGTAATACAGCAAAGTAATATGCACAGACACACAATAATTGAGAACATGATAAATCTGTAGATAATTATTGCAAATAAATCATTTTGCACACTTCTGAATAGAATAAAATTGCTGTAAAGCTGCACAGTAAAACATTCATATTTAGCAACAAGTCTGGGGCAATGTGATCAGTTTCATAATAACTTCTTCTGCAGTTAAGCTAAAAATGCATCAGTAAAATAATTACTACAGCTGGCCCACATCTGAAAGTCAAAGTTATTACAAGAAGATTGCTGTTTTTATGACACATATATACAACAGAATCTCTAAACTTCCAAACATTTTCATTGTACGCCAACAACTATTTCACTGCACACCAGAGAAAAATGAAGACCACCCCACAACGACTAAAATCTTAGCTTAAACATAAAATAAATCAAAGATTCTTTAAACTGCAGAAAAAATACACACTATGTCTCAGTCAACGGGCCATGTATATTGTATACTGTTTTTATGAACAAAAACTAGCAAAAAATACAGTGAAATCAATGTACGTACATGCTCGCCAGGCATCAGGATGTTTAAACGGAAAGGAAAGCCCGTTATCAATAGCTGCTATTGAAATAGCCGACTCGACAACCATATTCCAGCCACTGCCCTGATATAACACGACACGTTGCACAATGATGATAATACATAATAACAAACAACAAGCCAAGAGAAAAGTAGCACATAATAAGTTTAGCTAGAACAGCACAACTTTGAAGTACATGTATAGTATCCACGTGTTGTGTTCACATGGTTTTCACCTGAGGGCAGGATCAGGCAGAATCAAGCAACATTAGCTAAATGTTGTTCCAGATGCTAATATGCATACAGTATCTGATGTTTCTTGCTATCCATCCAGGTTAACGTTCACTGTCATGGGCTGTCAACTTCTAAATTAATGCTCTCTGCTAATGTCTTTTCAAATTATTCGAAGAACTGCTTGACTTTCATTCTACAACTAAGGTTTGTTTCTTTGTTTTTGAGTTGACCAATACAATAGCTCCATGGAAAATATGTTAGGAGTAAGTTGCGATATATTTTTAGGAATTTCTTTTTATAGTTAATTGTATTTTTCTAAATTTTATTATTATTTCAGTTTTCCATAAATTTATTAGTTTTAGTTTCGCATGTAGGCCGAGCTACTCCGAGCTCATCCATGGAGCTCGGTGGCCGAGTGGTTAGAGTGTTGGACTCAGGTCAACTTCACCAGAGCGAGAGGTCTTGGGTTCGAACTGTAGCGGAGCTTTACCCCGGGAACA
>Ga0056128_1008461_pt1 | contig 12970 bp, 8 predicted proteins | sample WorMetLIZISLAND2_FD_71113 | JGI IMG/M metagenome (GOLD analysis project Ga0056128, IMG submission 71113) | Marine gutless worms symbiont microbial communities from Max Planck institute for Marine Microbiology, Germany - Olavius geniculatus... ...
CGAGACGCGCGAAAGCCTATAGCAGTTCCGGTTCAGTAGTTTAGCTGAAAATTTAGGTGTTCACGCTAAGTTAATATACAAATACCAAATTCTCTATCTGAAGCAACGGATCGCAGAACGATAGTTCCGTCGCGGCGCCACCTTGTGAATAATATAGATTTGTGTCGCAGCCCGAAATCGCCAAAAAATCCATAAAACCCCCTATTTTGGAGTTCAAGGTCATTCAAGATCATTGAATTCAGCGCCAATCAAGAGCCAGTGTACGACTTACCATTAGTAATTAATAGTAACCTAGGGCCTATCTAGCACCATTACTGAGATACAGCGACTTATTGGCCAAAAATCGCAAATTTTGCCCACCCCCTCTCATTTAGCGCCCTCGTTCAAGTGACCTCCTTCGAATTTATGAAAAAGCTTTGCGGTTCCTGAAACGAGAGTCTTCCAGGCAGCCGATGGTGAAAATTTGGTGATCCTAGCTTGCACCGTTTTTGACTGATCCACCCGTGTGACGGACAGACAGACGGACAGACCGACGGACAGAATTGCGATGGCTAAGACGTGCTGAAAGCAGTAGCTGCTTTCGCACGTAAAAAACTACACTAACAGATACCAGGTAATACACTGTCAAATCTGGTTACCGAAAATACCTCGTTGGTTCTGACAAAAATGAACATCGCATACTCACTCTAAAACCTTTCTTACAGCTTCTAGCAAATTCTGCCAAAAATCAAACTTCATGCTGCACGACAATGGTCGTCAATTTGTATAGCCTCTAACGCTTTCGTCACTAACCAGAGCCGCCTGCCGCACGGCAACCGTGTGCAGCCTGCAGACACAGGCTGGCGCAGCGGCCAGCTAGGCAACCCCAGTCAGCTGTACCAAGGTCCCCACCTTCCGTAACCCTTGTAAATGAGTTACTACTCATTTTACCGTCCCACGGAGGGTAGAAAGGCTGAGTCGACCTAACTGGCAGGCTTCGCACCGAGATGGTTTACATGCCCGTAGGCAGTCACCCATCGCAGTACTACCCGGGCCCGGCGTAGAGTAACTTCGTTTCAGCCGAAACACGTTACGAACTACGCCACGCCACCAACCACAGCTTTGCAAACGAATTTATTACTGACACATAAAATGGACGTAAAATACATAGAAATAATACACAAGTGAAAGTCCATGGTAAATGTTAGTTCCAGCTCGGGACATGCAACATTTTCCATTTTTGGAGCAATACATCGTATCAATTCAGAAAGACCGAACTGTGAAAATCACACGAGATATCGACTCCACATGCAGATGAAAGCCTGTAAGCATGCAGCTAGCAACTGGAGAAAGAAAGAAAAGAAGGAAACGAGACGGGACGGAGGGTGAGGCAGAAAAGTTTCTGCATTTAATCTCACCGAGCTTTCCGCTTCACTGCTGGCATGGGACTGACATCTTAAGAAGTGCTGGAGGCAAAATGGACAACAACAACAGCAACAGATACACATGGACAACTCATCTAGCTATTACACCGTAACAAGAAAAAACAAAAATAATTTGGTAAAAGGCGAAATCGCTCCATGTTTGTATTCGCCACGTGGCAGCATAAGACTAATGATTTGGCCACAATTTGCAATTGCATGTTTTAGCTGGAGGTTCTACACCCAATTCTTCTCTTTGCTTGGGGTGTGTACCTAAATCTAAATCCGTCAAAATGGTTTGAGCAGAGTGCACGAATGTGACAGATGACAGGCAGACGCCAGACGGACCACGCTACGGAGAAATGTGTAGGAATAGGCGCAATTGCTTGCGCTTGCAATCTGAGTTCATTAATTTAAAAAAAGATCACCTAACTAAATTACTAACACACACAATGCACATTCAGTTTAGCACTCACACACATGTGTCTCACAGTACCACGATTAAAGCCAAAGCACTTTAGCTCACAACTACGGCCATGAAAAATGTTCATGCACAACATCTGTGACAAAATGCAGAAAATGGACACAACAACACACACCCCAGTGTCAATTTATTTCAAACCACAACATCTACACTCCCTACAAGTATCAACAAAAAAATGCAACTGCAACAGCACAATGCACTAAGAACTAGTATAGCACTAGTACACCGTGTTCGGAAAAAACATCCCAAACATTATCGATTGTCACTGGAAGAAGAGTTGACCGATTTTATTAATTTTTCGGCACGGATATTTCTGGCACAACTCGCCATTAAATGACAGGTAACTTTACCATCTCACCCAATGTCCATTTCTGCACTACCTGGGGAAAACTGAACCAACAAAATATGCATTGAAATGAACAAAAATATGTCAAAAAATATCCCCAACATTATTGATCGTAACTTGAAGAAGGATTGATAGATTTTAATAATGTTTGGTGCAAACATTTTGACACAACTGCCCATCAAATGACCGTTCTAGTTTCCACCTCACCTAGTATCTGCTTCTGCCCTACCTGAGAAAACCAACACAAGTGACATGTATGTTAAAATGAACAAAAAACCTCAATAAATTTAATACCTTCGAACCTGTGTCCTCTAACGGCCAGTCAATTACACTGTCTAACTGTCATGCAGCACTGTGTCAACCAGATGACCTTCAGAAATGTTGACGAATTCAAAAAGTGATTGGTGAAGTCTGGATTGTTTAGACAAAAATACAATATTTTGTTGGTTATATTTTCCCCAGGTAGTGCAGAAACAGACGCTGGGTGCGGTGGAAAATTAAACAGTCATTTGATGGCCAGTTGTATCAGAAATATTCTTATCAAAAATTACTAAAATTGGATGATTCTTCTTTAAACTACAATCAAAAATGTCCAGGATGTTTTTCCGGACACGGTGTATAATGCTAGTAGGCTACTACACTACTACAAAATGCTGCAAGGCTGTGCTATTCGTAACATCAAATCTAGCTGCAAATCGCTTAGTGATCAACACAACTGGGTTGGTGGCATGGCACAGTGGTAACGTATTTCATCCAATTAACAAAATGACTCTACACTGGATCAGGATAGTACTTGAATGGGTGACTGCCTGCGAGCGGATAAACCATCTCGGTATGTAACCAGACACCTAGGTCAACTCAGCCTTCCATCCCTCCGGAGTAGGTAAATCGAGTTCTGGCGTATCTGGCACGGCACGTTCACCTGTGTTGGGTGACAGGTAACACTGTGTGATCCCATATGGCAGGTGACTCTCCTCAGCTCTGAGATGGGATTCCGATAAAGAGCTATATCACCACCTTTAACCTTTAACCTTTCAACTGCAAGCTTTGTAAATACAGTACTACAGACTGCCGATGCTCTACGCCTTATAACGATGGACATCTTAACTTTTGTACTAAGATCCTCTTAAAATGCATTTTAAAAACAAATCTTACAATACTGTGAATTGCCAACCTGCAGCTCGCTGTTGTGGTTCTCACAGAGCAGCTGCAGGAATCTGAAGACCGGTTGCATGATGAGCAACTCCGGAGGCAGCTTTTGTTCCTTCTCCTTCACCCTCTCCGTGATCACCTCATCACTGACTGCTGTGCTCGAGCTCAAACTGTTTGAAGTGGCGTCCGACTTCTCCATGTGTCTCAGATGCCGCAGATTGGCGTAGGCCTTGGTTGTCGCTGCCGCTGCATCCTCTATCTGCGACGATAGTTCTGACATCACTATGTCACCGTTCTGCTTGCCTGCCGACAGTTAATACGTACAGCGTGGTGGTACGTAATGAAAAAACTTCATTATCGAAAAAAAAATTAAAATTAAAATGTCACAAACAGAAGGTGATATTGAACAAGCAGTTAGGCTTAAAATCTTACTATGATGTGTGGATAGTTTGTCTGTTTGTCCGTCATACGCCTCTGGCGCCTTCTGCGTTTCACTGTCATCATAAACCCCGACTGCGGCGTTTGAGTCCTTGTGTCCCCACATAGCCAGCCCTCCACCTCCCACACAGGCAGCTTGTGGGGGTCGAGTCGCCGGGTAACAAAGTGGACCCATCCGTAAGACGAGAAACTTTGCTAGAAAAGTTAATAACTACACAACTTTAATAAATAAGCAATATAATACTACAAATATTGCCACAGCACACAAGCAGGGTCGTAACAGCACAGTAGTTAACTACCTTTCTTCTTATTCTCGTCCTTTGAAATGTCTTTATAATCGTCGGCAGAAGTTTTGCTGGTCGCGGTGTCAGCTGTGCTCACCGGTCCTGTAGCCTTAATCTCTTGCAGGGCCTGGCGAATGTAGTCAAAAAATACGCGGAAGAACACTTCAGACTTCTTGTCACCAGTCAGCCGCTGATAGAATGATTTCTGCATATGCACACAGTTAGCAATGCCTTGTGTGCAAACTGTGGCAGAAGTATATGTTTCAACACAGGCTACAGTGTATTAAGTGAGTGTAAAGAAGCACAGTGTGCCAATTGTCGCAAGAACTGTCTTTCACTTATAAAGTTTAAAAGTTCATCTAACTCAGCCATTAACGAACTTGCAATGTTGAAACTATCAACAGCGGAGTGTATTTTTCTGATTTTCCACTCGCTCGCTCTTTTTCTGTTCTTTATTTTACTCGAATTGCACTGTGTGTTGAATGTCTGCCCTCACTGTAAAAAGCCACTATGGCGAATAAAGATGTATAATATCACAGAGCTATGTGAGACCTGAATGACAGAGTTTCCACCATCAAGAAGAGCAATAGCGAGTTCGATGGCTTCCTGGAAGATACGACTCGAGTGGCTGCTCATAATGAGGTCAATGATGAGGTCAGCTGCACCGTGACTGTCCAAGTGACACTATCAGCAGACACAACCAGTGGCTTCTATTCCTATACCTGGTGGCCACAGCTTGCGCCCAATGAAAAATAAGAGGGAGGGAGTTTTCATAAGGTTGCAGATCAAAACTCTCCCCCCCCTATTTTCACTGGGCAAACTACGCCCTTAACAAAACTCCCCCCCATTATTTTTACTCCTCCCTATTTTTCAATCTGCACCCTTAACAAAACTTCCTCCACTATTTTTTTACTTTTCCCTATTTTTCACTGGGTAAACTACACCCTTAACAAGACTTCCCCCTATTTTTTACTTCCCCCTATTTTTCAATTAACACCCTTAACAAAACCTTTTCCCTAGAGAAGGACAAAGCCCAAAATAGACGGGAAAACTTGAGTCAGAAGTGGGGGGACTTGAGCCCATAACTGGGGGGAAGTTGTGCCAGATTTTGATTCCAGATTTGAGAGGGATAGAAGCCACTGGACACAACAACACAATGCACTATGGAACTATGGAAATGTGATCACATTAGTTGTCGGTTCACGCTGCTGATTCTCACAATAACAATACAATGTTTATCAGTAGCCTCTCATTAAGGCACATGAAAGCAGTAACATCGTAGGTGAAAAAAGTACGCATGGCAGAAAGATGCCATTTTCTAATAGACACTGCAAATTCCAAATAAAACTCCGACGGACAGGGGCAAATTTCCCACATGTATTTTTACAGCACCTACTACAAACGAAAGTTGTAGTTGTCCCCATTAGCGCGGATATACCGCAAATTTTATCCCCATCCCAACGGTATTATCGTGGCTTTAATCTCCATTCCTACGGGAATACCGCCGATATTGTCCCCATTACCATGCCGTCCCTGTCCCCATGTCACTCTTTAGTCCATATTGTGTCAGTCGAGAACGAAAAATTCTCTCTTCCCAAAAAACATATTCTACCTCTCCCCTACTCCGAGAAAGATGATGCAACATAAAAATACCATTGCAATCAGATCACAATACAGCTGTTATCACCTGTACATCATGCAGAGTCATCTGGGCTCGGCTGAGAATCACCAGTCCTCGCTCAGCAGCATGAGCTGACGATGAACTTGTGGCAGTGTGGTGTGAAGATAACTTGGTTGAGCTCGGTTTTGTTGAATGCGTTGGCAACTTGCCGTAGTACCGACCCAACAGCTCACTTCTCAACGCATCTCCCTGCCACCACAGAACACATTCATCCAACTGATCAAAATGTCTGCATCTGCTTTACACTTTATCAATTAGCATACCGTTAGTGTTGTTTCTGCAGAGGAATCGATCACTCGTATCATGAATGAATCTGCAGACTTATATGGTGTCACAACACGCTACACTGCTACTAATTGCTCCAAGTCAGTGCCCTTCATTCTCTGGACATTAACTTGGAAATACCAAATGTATGGAAACATCATGGGATGACATCTCACAGCAACAGACCTAGAAAAGAGGAAGAAATAGACTGCCTGATGTGCTGGTCCAATAGTGATGACACACTGGCCAGTTTCTGGTGCCAAAAACCAGCATCAGATAGAGCATGTTCAATTTCGTACCGGAAACCAGCTGGAAAGCTGAACTGTGATTGGTCAGTTCGAGCAGACAATAGCACTGCTCTTTTGTCTGTAAACAAAAATGAAAGTATAGTTGCTTTTTTCTTTTAGATTTTTTAACAACCTACCATGATAAAATATCTGCTATAACATCATCATCCTCAAAATTCCCAAAATCGGAATCCATCTTAGTTATTTTTCTGCCGGTATCATTTGCTGGCAAAGTTGTCATGGTTTCTGGCACCAGACGAATGGCGCAGGCGCCAGAAACTGGCCAATGTGTCATTAACATAAGGTAAGGTCCTTAAACCGTTCTCAGAGGTGCAACCATGATCAAAAAGCCATGTCACTGCTGGATTGCCTTGTTAATAACAACGAAACACTACTGCAAAAATCTGACGTCAAAATGACGTTACACTGAGCACATACAGTAAAACACGGTCAAAATAAGTATGGTGATGAATAATAGTAAACCCGAGATAGTGCAGTTTTTAGTATTTCGTTAAAGTGCATAAACTAAATAAACTAAATCAGTCGCTTCTTCCCTGGTCTGCTCTCGCTCAGACTACACTAATTCTCTTCTTTTCGGCACCACTCAGAAAAATATCAACCATCTTCAGCGTGTCCAAAATACACTTGCCAGAGTTGCTGCCAGTCACGCTCTCCCTCGTGGTACTCGCTCATCTGATATTCTCTAGGATCTGCATTGGCTCCCAATTGATCAACGGATTGAATTCAAACTTGCCACATTGACGTACAACATTCTCAACTCCTCTCAACCTGCTTATCTACGTTCTCTGCTCAATTATCACAGTCCCATACGTTCTCTGCGTTCGGCCAACACCAATCTTTTGTCGGTTCCACGTGTCCGCACAACCTTTGTCTCCCGCAGTTTTAGCATTGCAGCCCCCACAGTTTGGAACTCACTACCCTCTAGCATCCGTAGTTCTACCTCTGCAGACACTTTCCGTCGCCTGCTTAAAACTCACTGCTTCCAGCAGGCCTACTGCTCCCCCTAGCGGCTCAGCCAAGTGCCTTAGATTCGGCCACTGGCTGACATTGTGCACTTTAAATATGCACTTACTTACTTACTTACTTACTTACTTATTACAAACATGAATTATGTGTTTGAAGCAAGGGTTATAGCTAATTTCGGGACACAGTGTACTTACTGCTAACTGTGTTAACTACATAGACCATCATCTGGACAGAAACAATTAAACATCCTCAGCTATTCTGCAAAAAACTGTCTTCTGATTAGAACAAGTCATATACATTAATTTCTACTAATCATTACAAAAAACCGGCAGTATGAACTAAGATCATAAACAGTAGAAGTATTAGTAGCAGTAAGACAGGTAGTATTAGTCAAGCACATTAGCAACTGTTCAGTTGTTGTTATGTGATGTGAAATGCACTAAGTACTAATCACTGCACAGCCAGTCTATTAGTCCCCAGAACCGTTTGCTAAGACATTAACGGCTGGTCTGAAGCCTTAAGCCTTAACGGCTGGCTTAGCAGTTTAAACCGCTAAGCCATTAAGCTAGCAGCGATCTGGACTTAGCGAGCCAGACCACTAAAAGATCTGTTGCTGGTAGTAATTTTTGAGATCCAAAAGCAGCAATTTTTTACGTGATTCATAACAACATACGATAAACTGCTGGTTTCCTACGGAGTCCATTAGTAAATCCTGTAGTTCACAGTAGAACTAATATTCACTCACTGATTGTCACCACCACGGGCACTGCGACAACTGACAAGGACACGAGCACTCACGCTGGCGGCTCTGCTTGCAGCAGTGTGAGCACAACACATCGTTTGATTGTTTTCATTAAAGCGCTAAGACTGCTAGCTTATCAATGGCGGTGGCACAGAACCTTAGCGGTCCAGGACCGCTAACGGTCCAAGGTCTTAATGGCGGCGGCGGCAAACAGTGGCGGTGCCAGGGACTATGGTCTATGCAAATAAAATTCTCAAATATCCTGCAATCTACACCATGTACAGATAAAAGCAGCATCTGTTTTTTGCCATGTAACACTGGCAAAGACAAAGACATTTTGATGATTTTTTCTGGCAAACAACTAACCAAAATAAAATGTGATTGAAAATATTTACAGCACATAATTTGTAGATAAAAACCATCATTTTTTAAAAAAAGATGAAACAAAAATGTTACTTAAATTACCCCAAATAGAAAACTGTATTTATACGAATTAATGTCACAATAATTCCACACAAAGTTTTAAAAATGGACACAGCTGTAAATTATAAATTAATATGTATCAATATGTATGTACGTAAGTTTTTTGGAAAATATCGTGCCATATACCCTAAGTACCATTACGTTTGTTGAATTTCTGATATTGTGATGAAAAGATTAGATGCTTCTTTTTATTTGAACAACGTTAAAAAACAAAATTAATTAAATAAGCACAAAGTGCCAATGCCATCACAGCAACAAACTGCAGTGCATAGGTTATAAGGCATGAACAGATAAAAGTTGTGCTCATTTGCAGACGGATAAAAAAAAATTAAATAGAAAAACATAGCACAAAATCACAAAATGCAAATCACTAACTAGGTGCAGCTAAAAAAAACTTATACAGTAGTATTAATGAAATCACCCATAAAACCAACGATGTCATATACTATATGTTAGCAGTTACACAGCACTCCACAGCTGTTAAGTCATGCATCACAGCGTGCAATCTCCGTACCCTTTTACGATCATCCATTTCCTTTCTGCTCAAACTTTTCAAATCAACCTTAAAACAGAATATCAACAGCTACCAATAAAATGAGAAATTACTTTTGAAAACTAGAAGGCGCTCGTAAGAGTGCATATCTCCACCAAGTGAAGTAATTTCAACATTACGACAACCACTACTACTACTATTAGTACATCTACAGCTACAGCTAAAGATAATGGGGTCACGACCTTGACCTTTCGGGATCACGTGACGTCATCAGTCACGTGACTATTGGACTTGCAGTGGTCGACTTCCTATAAGTGGTCCATTGTGACCATGCATCTATCTGGCACCGTTATAGAGATATGGCGCCTCAAAGTACACATACACACAAACACTACGTTCACCTTGGCGGAGATAACTAGATGCAATGCAGTATTCTTCTCCACAGTATCTAACTAAAATGTTTTCTATGAGATAATAACGACTATGTTTTAAACAATGAAAAGACAGATAAAAATACTGGAGCAAAAATGCTAGGACATTGAATAAATCAGAACAGACTATTACCGGTAGATTAATTACGTAATTTGACTCGTTGACTATCTGCTATACTTATTGCAATGCAATAATTCAGCAAATATTTTATTGCAAATTCTTACTGTATCATAATCTGATTTCATACATAACACTAAAGCTATTGAAAAAACATCCCAACTAAGTAAACATTTTTGCAGCATGTGCTCATGTGTGGACTGTGGAAATACCTTCAAGCCAAGTTCCATCTCAACGGACATCATGTCTTTCAGCGTCTGAAGCACTTTGATACAGAGCTTCTCTTGCTTCTCTTCCAACAGCCTCCCGGTGTGCTTGATTAGTCTGAAAACGTTTTTAAAATGAATGACTCGAGGCATAACTGACATTCGGTATTAGAAAATGATCGATATTGTAGAGAAACCGTTGCTTCTGTGATTGCTTAATTCAACAACAATAACTCCGAAATAGTTGGCAAGTTAAACAAAAAATCATAATTACTGACTCAAGTGATAACTGAGAATAAAGAAACATGCAGCCCACGAATAGTACTCATACATACAGTTAAATAAATATTAAGAAACAAGACAAATTACAAATATGTCACGTATGTGATTACCAAATCTTCAATGTGCCCTCACTACCTTTTATACAATGTTACTGTCACCTGCATTATTACAACGAATAAATATCAAACAAACTCACTTAGAAATAAATCCTCCACTCTCACATTTGCGCCGGCCTTCAGACCCGGGATCAAAGAGGTACTCAGGGTGATGCAAAATGTCGACCAGAACCGAAATTTCAGCGTAAACAAGCGGTTTTAGCTGGTCTTCCAGCAGCACCACTATGTCCTGCATAACAGTATCGAGAAATTAGCAACCCAACGATCTCAATTATGTATGCTCTACAGCATCAATTTACGAAAATTTAACAAATCAAGTCAGAAAAAGATTCAATCAATAAGTATCAGTCTAGGAAAACTAACAATCAATGTTAAGAATAGCAGAACTGCTAAGCAAGTGACAACTACTGCAGTAACATTTGGCTAATAATCGACTGACAAATGCTAATTGCATAAATTAACAATCAGCCAATGCCAATTACTAACAGATATAATGCATATGCATGTAATTTAGTGCTGCTGTATGCATTTGAAAATAACCTTTTTCCAAGTATATATCTGCAAATTTCCAAAATTCCGCAGAGCACTATATGTTTCCAAAAATGTTTGTTTGGATGGCATAAAAATAAATTACTTACCAACACCACCGAGGTGTTAGTAAGCAATTTATTACAGCAGTGAATGTTGCCTGAAATCCTTCGATGATATTGCGATAGTCCTGCGTAAGCTGAAGAGCTGTGTCGGCTCTCGTCTTCCCGGCCGTGATCCACAGCCGACTGTGCTTCTGAATAATCTGGGCCTTGGAGAACAGAGCCATCAGCTGCGCCTCCAGATCAGCAGGCACCGCAATACTCCGAGTCTTAGCTGCAATTACACGCCAGCCAAGATGGTTATTAACATAGCTATTCAAGGAAAACCCATCTCGGAGCTAGGGAGCATCACCTGCCATATGGGATCACACAGTCACCTGAAACAGGTGAATGCTCCCTCGCCATACCCCAGCCAGACAAGTCAGTACTGGATTTACCTACCCCAAAAGCTGGGTTGACTTGGGTGGTTGGTTACGTACCGAGATGGTTTACCTGCCCACAGACAGTCACCCATCCAAGTACTAACCACCAGATGGTGACCCAAACAGGAGTCGAACCAACGACCTCATGATAACAAGTCTAACGTCCTCCTAACCGTTACACTACCAAGCCAGCAGCCACATTGCAAGAATCAAGTAAGTAAGTAAGGCAACTATGAGGCATGCAGCCATTATAATCAACAGACTGGCAATACAACCTAGCGAACAAACCCACGATACAACCCACTCACATTCTAATTTCTCAGCTTCAATGCTGAGTAATAATAGAATGTACACACAACAAAAGCATCAAGTCTACCAGAGATCCGTAAAAACTAGTTCGGGTGATTCTTGAAATAAAATGGCAAGCTTCAAATACGCCACCGCCAAATGACTCAATATACTCACAAAAAATGAGGTGAGATATTTGTAACAACGCAGCTGGGCACCAAATGTTGCAGTGTCAGAACAGTATATCATACTACCTTTCTGCAGCTGTGAAAAAAGTCTAGGCGTCATAGGCAGTAATTGCAAAACAGATGCCGGGTTTAAGACAACTAACAACTAACACTAATGGCCATTGGCCTCATTTATAATGTACTACTAAAACCATCACCAAAGAACAAAAAATAAAAACTCACCAATGTCAGCAAGAGTACGCAGACAGTTCTCAACATGGTACTTCTGCTGTCCACTGAGCCATGGACATAGAACAATGCGGTACGTGCTCTGTAATAATTTGATGAAAACCGGCTGTCTAGTCTGCACAGCAAACAAAATATCGTAGTCACTACTAGAACAAACAATGCTACAAGCTACCATGCAGGATAGCAATGCACACTGTAGATAAAAACTGCACCTTGGGCATGTTGCAGATGTGTTTAAACTGTTGCAGTCCTGCAAAGTCTGATCCACTTTTTAATGAATATATGAAGCATGAGGCACAAAGGTATGTTCACATTAAAAAGTGTAAACCATTGTGTTTACTGAATCATATGAGACATTACTATGAAATATGACTCATTAGTTATAAAATGCAAAAGTCTGGCACAATTTCGTTCAGCCACTGCTGATATGCAGACACTTTTCTTTTTATACGTCACACAGCTGTGAATCAGCGATGTTTCTATAGCACCAACCAGTGACGTCACAGACCTGCAGCGTAGTGCTCTGGTCAGAAAACGGAGAACTGAAGAATGATATCAGGACATCCATCACAGTCGTCGTTACATAGTTCTCCAGCACCAGGTCGGCATGGTTCCTGTCATGCGTTGCAATGCATACCTGACAAACAACCAACAACAATCAGCTGTAATCGTACCACCACACATGTGCCTTGGCGGTGTTGGCCCACCAATCCAAAAGGCTGGCATTCCAAAAAGCTGCCACAGCTAGAAATGAACTTAGGAATAGGGGGCTAAATTCACAAAACATCTTATGACATTTTTGCGACAATTTTATGACATTTTGCAGACGTATGCCAATGTGCTAATTCACAAAACATCTTACGACAATTTTACGACAAAAATCTCACGATCACTTTTTAGGTGTTTTACGACATTCCAAATTATACGATTCCAACATCAACCAACAAGAAAAACTTTTTTGTATCGATTTATAAGACCTTTAATTCAATTATACTCGTAATCTAGAAATGTCAGATTTATACTATATTTGTTTTGCATGGTCATTTTGCTGGATAAATTA
>Ga0056128_1008464_pt1 | contig 12968 bp, 8 predicted proteins | sample WorMetLIZISLAND2_FD_71113 | JGI IMG/M metagenome (GOLD analysis project Ga0056128, IMG submission 71113) | Marine gutless worms symbiont microbial communities from Max Planck institute for Marine Microbiology, Germany - Olavius geniculatus... ...
CCTTCGTTCGGGGTGACCCCCTTCGAATTTATGGAAAAGCTTTACGGTTCCTGAAACTAGAGTCTTCCGGGCAGCCGATGGTGAAGATTTGGAGATCCTAGCTTGAACCGTTTTTGCCTGATCCACCCGTGTGACGGACAGACAGACGGACGGACGGACGGACAGAATTGCGATGGCTAAGACGCGCTGAAAGCAGAGCTGCTTTCGCGCGTAAAAATCGGTCTTGACTTTAGTCGTAAATCAAACTTTGGCCTTGGATTACAAGAAATCTGAGCTAATGCTCATGGGACGCGCGAGAGCCTATAGCAGTTCCTGTTCGCAGGTAAAATTGGTCAATATCTATCCATTTCATCGCAATTCACTATTTTGCAGCCAAAAATCACTAAAATCTCCTATTTTAGGGTTTAAGGTCAATCAATGTCATCACAACCATTTTCACGTTAGACGAGCCAATAAACGTAAAATATCGCCTTTTAACAAGGTGCTCACTTTCTCCCTCGTTCGTGCAGACCCCCTTCACCCAGTGGCATGAAATTTTGTCACAAAATACTAGAGACTCTAAGCTATCATATGGTGACAAAGAGAAGTCGCTATCTCACCTGGGCTCCAATCAATACTGGGTTGTGACAGACAGACAGACACCAAGACTGAATTACTATAGCCAATATGCGCTATAGCTATTCAGGCTCTCGCGCGTAAAAATCTCTACGAAAGTTGACTTCACCCAGTGAAGTGTCAACACGACAGATTATAAATGTCATACAACAAATATGGCATGTAAAAACAAAAAATTTGAGCTAATGATGCTCACGAGACACACGAAAGCCTATAGCAGTTCCTGTTTGCAAACTGTCAGTCTATCTCCATCCATTTCGTTGCATTTCATTCTTGAAGTGTGTGCTGCAGCCGAGGATCACAAAAATCAATAAAAATCCCCTACTTTGGAAGTTCAGGGTCTTTCAAAGTCATTGACGTTGATATGACTGAAAAGCTCGTCACTAGTGCTTGTTGTGATAGGCAGCATGCGTATGCCTATATGCAACCGTTTTCACGAAAGACTGGCCAACAATGGTAAAATAACGATCTTTACAAGGGTACCGCTCTTTGATGCTCACATGCGCAGGTTTCCTTAAACCTAGAAAATCGAGACTTGGACCGCTGAAATCTACGTTCAATGCTGAAAATTTCATACGCAGCTTGTCCATGTCCATCTCAATCGGTTTCAGCGCAATTTGCTCTTAAAATGTGTCTCGCAGCCCGAAATTGCCAAAAAAATTCATAGAAACCCCTATTTTAGCGTTCAAGGTCACACAAGGTCATTGAATTCGGTGGCAATCGAGAGCCAGTGTATGACTTCCTATGAGTGATTAATTGTAACCTAAACCCTATTTAGCACTGTTATTGAGATACAGCAACTCATTGGCTAAAAATCACAAATTTTTCCCACCCCCTCTCATTTAGCACCCTTGTTCAGAATGACCCCCTTCAAATTTATGGAAAAGCTTTACGGTTCCTGAAACTAGAGTCTTCCAGGCAGCCGATGGTAAAGATTTGGTGATCCTAGCTTGCCCAGTTTTTGACTGATCCACCCGTGTGTCAGACAAGACAGACAGAATTGCGATGAGTGCTTTACTGAACACTTACTTACTTAATGCTCCAGTGAAAGAATTTTGAATATAACATAAAGAACATGTGTGATATGCATTAAATTCCGTTTGATGACGTTTACATCTCTAAGGTTGATTGTTACTCATTGGCAGCCAACCTGAAGCTCACAGAGCAGGACAATGACATCAGGGCGCTGCTGTTTCGAAGTGACCATTACGGCACCTCCGATATAGTGCTCACCATTACTGTGCTGTGACAATTTGGCGCTAGGAACATTTCTACGCATACAATACTTGCAAGTACTTGACATTATGACACAATGCTCCATTTCGTTCAATGCTTTTGAATCAGTCAAGAACATCCTGCTCGACACATTTTAGGTCATTTCAACATGGTCACTAAAAGCATTCACTTGCACCGATAATGACAACAAAATAAATCAACAGGATGATAATCAAACAAACCTAGACCAAAAACCTAAATAAAATAATAACCTAGCTACATACATCTACACATAAACCTTAATCTAAACCAACAAAAGATTCATACACAGACAGACAGATAGACCACCTAACAGTATCATAACACTAGCCACAAAAGCTAACATGGCTGGTGCTCTCCATGATGTCAGCTAACGACATGCAAATTACAACAACAGTAAAACAAACAAAATTACACAAAATGTAATGTATGTATAATGGAATGTCAAAATGTGTGAAAACAGATGCAAAATAAAGTATGGGTTTGAGCCTAGATTAATGTACCAAAATGGAAATGATCTATTCTGGTGCATTTAAATACTTAAATAAAGTGATCCAATTAGTTCAACAAAATGAAATAACTAGACGTAAAAAAGTCCCACAATGCATGAGCACACATTATGTCTCAAGTGCACAGTAAGCCCTGAACATAAGCATTCCACTGTCACGCGACTCGACATTCAGCTGAACTGACTCATTGGCTGATATGAAAATTACCGAACCACGCTTCATTTTCAGAGTTTCACCATTCAGTGAGCAGCTGTCGGCTTTTGCTCTGCCACTGTATACAATGATTATACTCGCTCCATTCACAGCAGCGACTGTGTACTGTTCAGTTTCTGCTGGCAACTGCACATACAATGCAGGGCTTTTAGTGGCGATTTTACCATATACACCATGGGCCATAAAAAAACGTAGGACTTCACTTTTGTCAATGTCTTCGCCGATTATTGACCAATTTTCAAAACTCTTTCACTGGCACACTCTGCAGACAATTTGCAATAATGTGATTATTATATATCCCACTGCACGGTAAATGCATTTCTACACTACCTTGTGAAATATAAATGTAAGCAAAAACTAACAATAATAACAAAAAATTAGGTAATTGAAAAAACACTTCAGACCAACATTGCAATAAATGACTTGTATGACACTAGCCTGTGTTAGACCCACACAGTCTAGTGACATACAGTCCTTCACTGCAATGTTGGTCTGAAGTGTTTTTTTTCAATTTTGCCAAAATGTTTGTTTGTTATTAGCATTATGTACGCATATTTTATTGATATTTCACAAGGTAGTGTAGAAACGCATTTACAGTGTGGTGGGATATGTAATAATCGTGTTATTGCAAATTGTCTGATGAGTGTGCCAGTGAAAGAAATTTGAAAATCGATCAATAATTGGCGAAGATATGGACCTGTACAAAGAAACAGCATACAGAGGTGCACAGTGCTATAATGTAGGAAAAGGAATTATTAACCTCCTACAAACTGTAGTAGACTATAAAATAAAAAGTGACATCAACAACACAGCTCAACACAACGTCTGAACAATAGTGACTTATGCAATAAAACCTGCTAGCGAGACATTTTTCTAATAAAAGCATTAAGCTTTGGTGCTTAGCAACATCAGCTAAGTAACAAACTGGTAAAATTCTAGTCTATAGAAAGCCAAGGTTCAACCATTTTCAAAATGCACATACTACAGGAACTTGCCAGTTAAAATCTGAGCCATAAAGTTGGCAAATCACAGTGGCAGTAACTGCTGCAGTGACTGTAGCAAACATCAAACTTCTAAAAAAAAGCTTCCGTGCATCTTCCAATTTCTTCACTCAACCAACATTTCACAAAGCATACTTACCCCAAGTTACCCGAATCTAGCTAAATGTTCTCTAGTAACTAATAAATGCACTCACAAAACGCACAAAAGTACAGTATGAAAAAACGAGAAAAAATCGCAAACCGAGATCTGTGCAACAGTAAATTCCGGAACTGGAGGATCAAACAGTGTTACGAAACTGTCAAGTGGATGAGGTTTACTGAGGAAAATATTGTCACTAGCCGGCCGACAACGGTAGTCAAGAATCTCACATAACGTGCCTACATCTTTGAACTTGGGAGTCAGTCCGGCACGAACCACATTATCAGAGCACGCCATGCATTCCAGGCAGTCTAAAGAGAAACATAATAAAAACAAGAAATTTGAGCTAATGCTCACGAGACGCGCGAAAGCCTATAGCAGTTTCGGTTCAGTAGTTTAGCTGAAAATTGGAGTGTTCACGCTAAGTTAATATAAAAATACCAAATTCTCTAACTGGATCGCATAACGACAGTAGCGTGGTGCCACTTTGTGAATGACATAGACTTGTGTCGCAGACCGAAATTGCCAAAAAAATCCGCAAAACCCCCTTTTTGGCGTTCAAGGTCATTCAAGGTCATTGAATTTGGCGGCAATCGAAAGCCAGTGTACGACCTCCTATTAGTGATTAATAGTAACCTAGGCCCTATCTCGCACCACTACTGAGATACAGCGACTGATTGGCCAAAAGATCGCAAATTTTGCCCACCCCCTCTCATTTAGCACCTTCGTTCAGGGTGACCCCCTTCGAATTTATGGAAAAGCTTTACGGTTCCTGAAACTAAGAGTCTTCTGGGCAGCCGACAGTAAAAATTTGGTAATTCTAGCTTGCACCATTTTTGACTAATCCACCCGTGTGACGAACAGACAGACAGACAGACAGAATTGCGATGGCTAAGCAGTAGCTGCTTTCGTGCGTAAATACCAACTTCAGCAGTCAGCAAATCAAAAGATTATACATCATACACAAAAACTACGAAAACCTGCTATTGTTTGCTACAGTGAGAACGAAAATACAGAGACTGCAAAAAACGGTCTGCCAAATATTCTATGTGTACTTTCTGTGTGTTCACTCAGCTGCCTGCGAAATAACTGAAAATGTTATATTTTAATAATTTTCTTTAAAAACTGGGGTGTAGCTGAAAAACATCAATTGCATTAGGTTTTGATAGTGATCTGAATCACAACCTAAAGCCAGGAATTCTGAAAAAATATTGTCTCTTTGCAATATGTGGAACAGCAATACTTTACCGCTACTAACTAGATGTCAGTGCTTTAATGCCAACAGTGTTCATGATGAGTTTTAATTCTCAACTGTGCTGCAGTTTAACTCTAAAATAAACTAGAAGGTGCTTGCAAGAGTGCATATCTCCACCAAGTGATTTTTTTACAAAATAGTAATTTAGATGCACTGTTGTGAATCTGTTAGCCGAAATTCTACTTTTGATGCTGATAGCTACAACAATAGTGCTCTCGCAGCGGTCGTTGCTGCTGTTGACATCACAGACAATACACAATCTGCTGGTGATGTAATGGTATAAATACCAGAAACATACACATCATTCAACATGCCAGATATCCACCAAAGAGTTGGATCTAACACAGTGTAGCATTTTACAGATCATTCACTGCGTTTTATGTCTGAAGTGTCTTTCGTTTACCAACATGGTTGCTGCCTGTTATTGTTAGTTTTTCTCACATTTATATTTACCAGTAGATATTATCTAAGATGTTATGTTATTACTGTTACCACCATCAGTCCAATGCCCACAGACAAAAGACAAAATGACAAATCGAGTAACTGCATTTTCTCCACTGTTCACTAACTTCACTTGGCGAAGATAATCAGACTTCTTAGATAAATATCTATGCTTTCTGGGTGCTTTTTGGTCAGCAAACTCAGCATACATCAATACATTTAGAACAGCAAACAGCAATTAAAAGAATCTAAGCTTATCGTGTTTACTCTTCCCAATCATATACTGACCACCAGACAGATAGGCATGTGGCATGTTAGCATTGAGGAAGATAGCTTGGCCTGGCTGTAAGCTCATCAGATTCAGAAAGTAAACACAGAAACATCCAACATCACCAGGAAACTGACTGTGTAGCCGAAGAACAACAGAAGACACAAAGTCCAGCTCAACGGCTACAAACACACGACACAAACACTGCATAAGTTCTGGAGTACAGATTTAGTGAGCTCACATTTGAAACAGCAAGACACACAAGCCAATCACTAGTCCAGATGGCTAGATAAAAGCATGGTTTAAAGCGTGGCTTTTCAGTTGGAGACATCACAGGATTGAAATTTATTAACAAAGGATGATAAGTCACCACACACTTTAGAAAGCATCAGAGGCAATACACAGTAAGAGAACTGCAAGGTTCTAACTGGTATGTAACTGGGTAATATGTTGATACTTTACGTTCTCAGAACGCATTAGATAACTGCTCATTCTTGATAATCTATTCAAGCGTACAGCTCTACTTTTGTAAGACATAACATCATCATTTATCAAACTATGTAACGTCCTCAAGTCAACAGGCCCATAAGACAGTGCTGATCTCTGTGTCTCAATAACTCAGCAAGACACCAGTGACGCATCCATCCTTGCCACGTGACCAAAGAGTCGAAACCGAATGGTATGGTATTATATATCTATGGTCAAAGAATCAAGCTACTAACAATTGCGTTGAAGCCGGTCAAGCAATGCCTTCAGTTGATGCTGGACCACGTCATTGGGACAGGTCACGAGTGCAGTGAAACAACTGCGCACAGCAAACTGGTCGGATTCAGCATCTCGGCTCTCAACCAGCTTTGAGATCAACTCCTCACCGATGATGAAACGAAGCTCAACTACCTCTGAAATAAATGCAACAAAACAAAATATGTTTGCTTCAACAAAATATCACACCGCAGAACTAAAGTCCATCAAACAGAGTCACAGAAAAAAAGTTTAAGCCGTAAATAAAACGAGAAAAGTACGTCAACCCAGTGTCAACATGTTATGTGGCCACACACCTTTAGCCTAACCTCGACCTCTGATTTTTTCAACAATTTGGCACATCAGTCATTCCTATTTTAAGAACGTTCACAATTTAATTTTTCTATGCCTTTCTGCATATTTTACTAGTAGTCCATGTAGAACAGACAAATGAATGGGTAAGACTGTAATAAGGCACATTAGGATGGCCATAAAATAATTTAGCTAAAGCCAACATCAGATGGAAGTCACAAGATAATCACTCAGCAGCATGTTACTAAGTTGGTGCAAACAAAATGTTTAACATAAAACTAAATTCACTAACAATGACCTGGTCATTGGTCAATGCACATACTCGTTGTTAAGTACATATTTCTCGATATCATTCTACCATTATTTGCTACTTCTGATGCAATACTGCACTAAAAAGCACAAAAAATTAACTATATACAATGTGTCACTATAATCAACAAAAAAAAATTAAAATACAAGCATCAAACCATTGACAAATTTAATTATTTCTTGTTTAGGTCTGAAGCCACATAGTGCTTCGAATGGAGACAAAGCAACTGCCAGCTCTGGTTTATGATTGTCATCGACGTACGTAGCTGGATTCTCAGCATGCAGCTTCTCAGCAATGGCCTGCAAAATCAACCTATCCACTAAACATAGCAGTGAAGTGCATAGTATGAATATAAATAACACATACACTGTACACAGAAATCACCAGTAGTACAACATTTTGCTAAACATAATCTCAGTAAACATCTCGAGTCCTAAAAATTGCATTCCAAACATTAACTCTTCAGTGCTATGACAGTGCAGATGCAGCAGCAACAGCAAAACTAGCAGCAGATCTACAACATTACTGTTGCTATGCATATTATAATGATGCTGTATGGGTGACTAAGACAAAAATAAACTATGCACAGAAACATTATTTTCAAATAAGAAAAAACATCAAACAGTACGAAAAATATCACAAGTCTCAAACTTTTCAGCGTAAAACAGCTTTTTACGTAATTCCATTACAGCAACTTCACGGAGAACCGATATGTCAAATATACCGTAAATGTAAATATATCAATTATCAACTAATATTCCAACAGAGTCAAACTGTTAGCTGCATACTTTATCCGGATGAACTTGAATTGACAATGCTATGTTAACGGAAAGAACTTTGAATAGAAATGGAAGCCGATTATATGACTGCTGCAAGTCACCAAGAGCACCAGGATGTCTTTCAATCCACTTTGCCAAAGATTCTCCTGATGAAGCAATTGATGATGGGCCTTTTGGATGTGTGCCCATCCACAACTGCACAGTGCGCAGCAAACACAAAACTACAATCAAAGGTCCATGGACACCAAAATTAACGTATATATTTTATCCATTTTCTTAAAATTGCATAATGTTCTGATAATTTTGACAGTAATATCAGCGCCCAGCATTTTGTCAACATGGAGAAATTTACCTTTGAAATCGATTTTCTACGAAAACCATGTAGAAAACATGCCACCATATTGGCATGTAGGCACCCCTAGTGATGTCATAACGCTAGCCAATAAACATCATGAATATTAATGGCCTAGCTTAGACTGATGACGTTACTGGCTAAGCCATTAATATTCATGATGTCTCTAGGCTAGGCTCATAACAACTGGTAAATGGTAAATTAAAATTTTTCTCCTAATGCAATGTAATGCCGCATTTCGTTCGAAATTGCATATTAATTTCATATATTTATGAAGCACGAATCAACATATTATATATGCGAGGTTAGATGTTTAATTTAAATGTACATAAATTGCGCGAGTGAGTTTGACCATGGCCATGGACCTTTAAACTGTTTCACAGGGAGTTCTGAAGCAATCAGTCAGCTACAACACACTGAAGTAGCTCCATTTATTGTTAGCAGAGAATAAACCGAGTGTTTACATTCAGTATCAGCAATCTGAAGGTCTGTTGCAAAATGCAGACAAGAAGCTCAGCTGTCGCTAGAATAGCCGACCCTATTGGTTGTCAGTGATCTTCAAGGACATCCAAAGTCTATGACTTTCATTTCACCTGAAAGGGTGTATGCCACTTCCTATCAGTGATTATTCGTGTAGAATGTTTCCCACTACGCCCTAAAGCTTAGCCACAATACATTTGTTACAAACAGACGGACAGACGAATGGATGACAACCTGCCATTGCCAATAGCTCAACAGTTACTTAAGTACAGTCGGCTAAACAGCCAATGCTTTACAGTTACTGCATTACATATGTAAATTAACAAAAAGTACGCAAATGGCAGACTAATGGCTGACAATATCCGACAACTTGTAACAATTAAATTACAACTGCACTAATTTTTTAAAAATGATTTGGCCATTGTCATAACAGAAACGATTACAGATTTACAGTAATATCAAAATTAACCGCTTCTGATCGTTAATTAGCTACAGTGGACTTAATTTTATGTCCAAATTCTCCCAACTTCAAAAAATTTGAGTGAAAAGCAGACCATCAATACTGCATAATATCTACAGGACACACATGAGTAATAAAATCTATTTTGGTTTTCTGCCTCAGTTTACAATACACGATAACTTCTTCGGTCAGCTGTTCCTATATTCGGCTTCTCTCTTCACGTTCTCAAATAATAAAACAGGTATACAATTTTTATGCGCAACAGCATGTAATGCTTCGTGCAACTTAGCCATCACCCAGGCATCCATCTGTCTGTCACACTCTGCGATTGTATCAAAATGGTGCAAGCTAGGATCATGAAATCTTAATGGAGGGCTGCCCCAAGGACTCTAGTTTTTTTGTGACAAAATTTTGTGCCCCTGGGTAATAGGGCTCCCCTCAAATAAAAAAGCCCGAAGGGTACCCCTAAAAAGTTCGTATTTTACCACTATTGGCTTGCCCAGTGCGAAAAGGATTGCAGATCACCTTAGACATGTTGCTTATCATAACAAACATTTCTGACAAAATTTTTAGGTGTATAAATATCAATGACCGTGAACGACCTTAACCCCCCCAAAATATGGGCTTCTAGTAAATTTTTCAGGATTTTGCACTGCTACACATATTTTAAGAGTGAATTGTGCTGAAATGGCTGGAAATAAACCAAGACAATTTGCAAACAGGAACTGCTAAAACTATCGTGCATCTCATAAACTTTGTTCTAATTACTTGTTACATTTTACGCTTTGTAGAGTATTAACATAAAAATTCCATTAAACAGTTAAACAGCTCCATTAATTACCTCGGCATATGTTGTGTCGTCATGGATGGTGAAACTATCATCAGCATTCTTTATCAACCAAGCCACCTCACTGTTACTTCCTTGCTTGCCCCATGCATACGTTTGTACCGCACATTTAAGCGGAAACACTAAATCAACATAATTATTTATGTCAATGGAACAAAGTGAATTGGAGGAGATTATGAGACTGGTCATTCTGTCTGTGCGTGTGTGTCTGTCTGTCTGTCTGATTGTGTACACTTCACTTGGTGGAAATATGCACTTTTACGAGCGCCTTCTAGTAATACGCAAATCGACTTTTAATACATGCACATGATGGACTATGGAGTACTGCAACTTACAAATGTACACTACCACAGATCTAGACGTATACATAGCTATTAACCATATTCATAAGTATTAGAATGCTTGACTTAGAATCAACTAAAAAAACAAGAACACTATGACAACTAATGTTAGCAGACTGATTTGCAATTTGCTGTAAATGACACATTCACATACTGAGTATATTTATCTCTGCCCAATGGCTTAGTAGTGTAACAGTAACGAGCCAGACTGGTGACCGAAAGATCCCCAGATCAACTCAAGCCTGGAGCACTGGCAGGTAACAACCTTGGTTAAGTTGTCTACACACGTGTGCCTCTGTTCACCAAACAGTATAATTTGGTACCGGTCAAAGGCGGTGACGCTCTGTGGCTGGAAAGGTAACTGTAGGTCTGGCGTTGCACTGGCCATGCGTCACGGACTAAGTGGTTTATTATCGGCCACAGAAAAAGAGATGAGCACCCCACCTATGCCCGAGAGGAGCACAGCACACTTTACCTTTACCTTTAAGCAAATGTAGCAAATGGCAGAGGTAATGTTTCCATTGAACTTGTCTGTCTGAGTGCCCATCTGTTCACCGTGGATGTTAAGTGCTACATCACCACGAAATGGTTAATGCTACTAACTTAATGCTTAATGTGCTTGTTCCCAGAAAGTCGGAACATTGTTGCTTAATTTTTTTTCAAAAAAAGATGTGGCTACGGTCATATAAGATCTAAATTTTCAGGCATGAAATGCCAATAGCTCCAAAATGGTTGAGTTGAGGGCTTCAAATGTGATGTGCATGATACCAGAGTCAGTCCAGACACGACTCCTTAAAACTTTTTGCAAATTAAATGTGACCAGGGTCAAGCCAAATGGCGAACAAGCTAAATGACAAGAAGCAGGGGTAAATTAGTCTCCAGCTGACTGGCGTTTTGTTGCTGATCTGTTGTATCCAGGTCTTTTGGGGTGCCCAGTTCATTCCCGGACTCTGACTGCCTTTCGTTGCAATGACCTGATTTAGCTCTTGGTGTGCAGGTCTAGTGGCATCCAATCTAACAATATGCTTCGTGCCTCTTGCTGTTGATATCTGCAATGTTCAACAGACTGATCGTGTCGGCTATGTCGACGTTTTTCACATGGTCCTGCCACTTCACACCCCGTACCTGGCGTTGGCATGACATATGAAAAACTGTAACCTGCGAGTGTCATTTACCAGTAATGTCCATGTGCCAGCTCCATCCATTGGACTGTTGGACATCATATAGTCTTAGCTTGTTTAAGTGGCATTCAAAAGTATATTAACTTTGATCGTTCTTAAAAAGTATATAAAGCTTTTTCACGCATGTAACGCACACCTTTATGGGACATATTATTAAATAACAAAAAAAACTCTTTCTCGGCCGTAGACAAAAATTTGTAAACAAACACATGCAACGTGTTCTAGGGGTAGGCCAATATTACATTTTTAATTTCGATACGATATCGATAAATATCGATACCTATACCTTCTTGAATTTCTTCGTTTGTGCAACAACTGATATCGTACAAGCAGTTACAAAAACCCAGCTGTTGCTAAAGTGGACTGACTGTACCGCATATGTAAGCGTACATCCGACTTTCAGTTGCTGAAAGAAAGCGATTTCCCACAGTGACCATACAGTGCCGTACACGCTATAGTAACGCCGCTATATAAACAACGCACGTAAATGATGGCTGCGGGCAGCAACTTTGTATTCAAACTGTGCAGCCAAACTACTGCTGATGGACATGGTTATTAACTTACTGCCTATAAGGTATATCTCATCATTGCGCCATTTAACTCTACCATTGCCGACCCTAACGTGACCTACGGTTTAGCCACAATACATGTGTTACAAACGACAGACGGACGACAGACAGAATATATATTTATACTTGTACTGTTTTGTACTCAATACTCAATTCAAGGTAGGCCAAAAACTACAAAAAAGCTGAAAGTAAATGTGATGATTCAACGTACAACAACGTATGATTCGAGTACATTAAAGCACAAAATCACTATATTATAAAAAAACAATTAATGCGCGCTTACGTTTTACATTATGTGATATCGATATCGCAACTTGGTCATTATACGGTAGTGTCGAAATTGAAATTCTGATATTGACCCATCCCTAATCGTACTTCAGGAAATGCACAGTAGTTAAATAGTCTATGCGGTCAAGGCCTTTGAGGAATTGGGCTCATTAGCATTTTAGTACAGTAACAGTAGTTTGTATCGCATTACTAACCTAGAAAGAAGTAGTATAAAGACGAAAATTACTAGTTGTGTGGACTAAATACTTAGGTGTTACAGGGGTAATTTCTGCGTTAATCTGCTTTGAGGAATTTATGTTATCGCTAGTCGAATGTTAGAATTATTCGGCGTTCGTGCTGCAGAATGTCTACATTATCGCTCACAAATAAAATGATTATTTGGAAGCAAAATTCAAGTAATGTGACGTAATAATCATCCCATTGTCGTGCAATAAATGAAATTTAACGTTTTTTTATTGCAGTACATTTTTATTAGTTTTGATCACTCATACCTCACTGTCTGATGCGTGTGTAACCAGTAATACAATAAATCAATTTAAAAATTGTTTGAAACGGGAATTGCAACCGGAAACACACAGTTAATCTAGTTATTAGGATAGTAAGCGTTATATGG
>Ga0056128_1008466_pt1 | contig 12967 bp, 7 predicted proteins | sample WorMetLIZISLAND2_FD_71113 | JGI IMG/M metagenome (GOLD analysis project Ga0056128, IMG submission 71113) | Marine gutless worms symbiont microbial communities from Max Planck institute for Marine Microbiology, Germany - Olavius geniculatus... ...
GAGTGCGTAGCGCCGAACGTAGACATCAATCTCCAGAGTGGACGGTTCTGAGCCAGGTCAACTGTGTCGTCCATATTGAGGTCGCTGGATTTCAGATCCTGCTGAATGGTTTTCATCCATTTAATACGAGGACGTCCCAGTGGTCTCCTCCAGTTTCCTGTGGGGGAAGCTGTTAAGATCTGTTTTGCATCTGTTTCATCAGGCATTTGAGCTGGCAAGGGTTAAACCCAGTTTAGCTGGCATGCAGCCCAAGTCGGCTGATCCAGCACTGTTAACCAACTGCGTCAATATGCCAGTAGTCCTCGTTACCAACAGCATAATCAGCAAAAAAACAGTACTTAAGCTAGGCAGGATGTTGCAATTTTCAACCACACAGCTGCAAGTGTCAGACAAAGGAGACTGTGGGTGCTCAAAATTTCAACCTTGTACCTAAATTTCCATAAATGTTTCAGCCCCAAATTAATTGCATTTTTTAACTAGAAAAGCAGTCGTAGCCCGCACACCTCCGCCAAGGGACTGTCAGATTGTAATGTACATTTCACCTACGCATTTCAAACTATAGTTGCATTTTCCACAGTGACCTAGTTCTACGTGACCTAAAATACCGTGATTGGATACACTGCCGCTTTGCCAGTGGTTCCTTTATGCCCCCTTTAACGCAATGGTAATGAAAATTTCAAATTGATCCAGAATCCAGGATTCCTGCCAGATCACCCCCAAAATTTAATCACTTGTAGCTCATGCCACGCCCGACATACCCTCAAAATTTCAAAAAGATCTGTCCATAACTCTTCCAGTTATTTTGTACACACACACACACACACACACACACACACACAGACAAACAGACAGACAAACAAAGTCTGGCAAAAACATAACCTCCTTGGCGGAGGTAACAAAAGTTTTCTGACAAACATTGCTCAGTGGCTCAGCAGTTAGGGCGTTGGACATGAGACCAAAAGGTCCACGGATCAATTCCCAGTCCGAGTCGGTGCACTATCAAGCAACAACTCTGGGCAAGTTGTTCACACCTATGTGCCCGTGTAGGTGCACGCGACCTAGTGCTTGGTGTCGACTCATAACTTTCAGCTTGTGGTTTGATTCTCACTGCCAGTCATTCGCAAGCAACCTTGAGCAAGTTGCTAACCTACCGTGTGCTCAGGCCAACTCAACCTGGGATGCGAAATGAGTAGTAGCTTATGGGCTATGGGTGAAAGCCTGGTATGGTTGACTTGGGCAGTGGTATGTCTGCTAGCTGCAAACCGTGGGTCCAATTGTTCGTTAACATGAGTAATGGATGGCCGCATAGTGCGCTGCGGTATCGTTAGCTCATGCCAATCAGCTGCCACTTCCGACATTGTCAAAGTGCTTCTGGCCACGAGTTCATCTCACGTAAGAAGTGCTATAGCAAACACTGGACTTTACCTTTACCTTTCTGGCAATTTCCCGACAGCCCAAGATTTAGGGGGCCATGATTCCACTGCTGGTAACAAGGCCTACTGTTATGCAGAGCTTGAGCCATTTTTCCCTAGCGATGTGCATAACCATGCCAGTAGTCATCTGCATACACATGGAGGAATGGTCAGGTTGAGTTGACCCAGGTGATGATGATGATGATGATGATGATGAAGGACGAATTAACTTTAGCGTGGCGTTAAGTCCTAAGACTACAAGAACATGTAACAATAAGCCTAAACAGTGAAGTCACGTAATAGTAGTCAGTGCAATGAGACATTGTTAGTCATGACTGTAAGACCGGGCAAAAAGTTCGGTCTTCAGTCTGCTGCGGAAAACGTGCAACGACGGAGACGACCGAACCGACTCTGGCAGGTGGCTCGGTCATAGACAAAGATGGTATACCTGTGAATGGTGGCCCAGCTCAGTACTAACCTGGCTCAATGTCAAGTAACTTCAATGCAACCAATGATGTTACCGCAAAGCTACATCACCACCTTCATCATTCTCCAATACTGTGGCATTTTCCTGATATTTTGCATCGTCATTTCCCCTTTGCAAAAAATAGCTGCATAACAGCATTATAATGCCACGCATTGCACCAGAAATGCACAGTATGAATTGTTAGTAACATGCATTTCCGTGACATTTCCAGATTTTCCAGGTCACCCTGTGAAACACATCTCTCATCTCTGTGGATTCATGAAATGCATGCTAACTTCCATTGTTATACTGCAGCGCAAAATACCTGCACGCGACTGGTCCAAATTGTGTCTCATGACGTTGACAAATACATACTGTTAATGTTCAACAATTTACTGGTCAACATTGAGGAGAAACGTTGACTGGTAACAGTGAAGTCATCAAATGATTTGCATTTAAGTAATTTTTGTTAAAATGTTTTGTTTTCATTTTGAGGTATAACAAAACAAACAGTGAGTTCATAAAATGTTGCCCTTGATCTTCGATCTCAGGCAACATTTTACGAATTTCGGGTCCAAAATTTCCAATTTCCACCTCAATGCCAGTCACTATTTGTATATTGGTTTCCCCATTTTTATGGCATGACAGAAGTAAATATTCAGCTGTAGTGGCTGCCACGCACAAGTAAATTTGCCTGTAACTGATAATCGTAGCAAAAACCGAAACTGAAACTAACCTTCTGTATTGCGGGAGTTAGCGTAAATTCCCTGACGTTGAGTCGCGTGTGTTCAGACAGCGGAGCGTCACTGGTCAACCGGTTCCATCTGCAACGATGAACAGAGTTTCGTTAGCGGGCACAATTTATCGCATCATTTATGTGCACATGGGAACGAAATTATGCAAAGATTCTGAAAGGCTTGAGTCGCTACTGTTTATAACTTGACTAACATCATTACATGTTTTCACAACGTTACAAAGCCAAAGTACAAGACCGAGGCTAAATAGAACAAGGCAAGGCAGAGCTGGAGGGCATAAAATTGCAACTTTCTGACAGAATTCTAACAGACAGCTGCAAAGTTCCAACAGAGTAGATATCAATTTTGCCAAAATGGGGTTCTTAGTCACAACGTTGCATTACTGAATGACAATTTTCGAACAAGAAAGAGACTTTCCGACATCCCAAAATTGGGAAGGGGCAATTGTCCACTCTCGTCCCCAATCACGATGCCACCGAGGCAAAACAAGAAATTCTGGCTTTAAGTAAGAAGCCTGACACCACCGACAGTGACTGCGTGTTCGACACGGTGTCCCAAAACTTTGCGATTGTCCATATCTTCGCTAATTATCAACTGATTTTCAAAATTCCTTCACTGATGGATTCTGTAGACAATTAGCAATAAAGTGATTATTGAAAATCCCACCACATGCTTACTGCGTCGCTACACTACCTAGTGAAAAATAAATGCAAGAAAAACTAACAATAATAGACAGCAAGCGTGTTGGTAAACAAAATACTCTTCCAACCAAAAATGCAGTGAATGATCTGTACAATGCTACACTTTGTTAGATCCATTTTACTGTATATCTGGTAAGGATGTATTATTCAAATTTTTTCCATATTCGGTATTCGGTTCTTGGTATTCGTGTATTTAAAATTTGAATATTCGAATATGAGTACTGCTAGATAGTTTTCTGAGACACATTGTACCAAGTCTAAGACTACAGAGCTCTAGAGTTTAAGTTCAAGACCTGAATCTCATAACCAAGACCAACAAAAACTGAGACTAAGACCGACAAAAAAAGCCATCATCAGACTGATGCACAGAAGTAATCATTCACAGTTTAGTCAGTAATGTTCAAGTCACAACTAAACCCAGACTAAATAAAGCAGATGTCTTAGTATATCTGACCACCCTCAGGCCCCCTGTGGTCTTGACCTTCGATCCAAAACTCATTTGCTGAGATACACAACTAACGAGATACACCACCACTGGTAATAATCTGGTGAAAATCCGTCAATATATTCCAGTGTATACTGACGCAGGTCATATAAACCTGCCTGCAGCTAAGTTTACTAGCAGATGAAGGGGACATCAAAAGTTCAAAACAGTGAACAAAGCACACACACATGGAAAAAGCATAAAAGCATTTAGAATAGAATTAGCAATGATTCAACTATGATACTTGCCCATCTTTAATGAAGTCCATTTTCGATACACCGCCACTGTCCATGACATCGAGATCTATAGACCTTGAATTCTAAAACCAGCATTAGTGGACAATTTTTCTAACTTATACAGCAGTACGACATCAAATTAACAGTTTTAAGAACCCATTAGTATACACAAAAAAACTTTAATAATAGTTGAAAACAACGGAGCACCAACAGTGATACAGTGAAAATGTGAACAAAAACATATCGCGAACAGTGTCCAGAGCCTGCTTACACTTTGAACATGAACACTATGAATCAATAGTGGAAGAAAGACTTGGTGGCAATCAGGCTTTCCTGTGGATTCTGGATCATCATCCAAGATTCTTTACAATTAGGTGTGGTGTATCTCAGCAAATGATAACCAAATTTAAATTTTACGGATGAACAGAAGACCAAAAACCAACAGATGGATTGAATAGCAACAACTCCAATTTCAAGGTTTATCTGCTTCAGAGTTGGGACACAGGGTTGCTAAATCTGACTTGATCCTAAATCGAGGAACCTTTCCACAAATTTTTGTCAGAGGTTTTTGGAAGCATGTGTTAAGGCACAAGTAACAATTACTGCATTTGCTCTATTGGCCAGGTGGTGGCAGCACCGTTCTCAACAATGGTTTAAGATATCTAATCACACCCATTTGCAATTACCGTGCCGTTGGAGACGAGTCGAGCAGACATTTCAGCTACTGATACGGTCCTACTGTGAATCCGACCACATTCTTCATTCATCACGCCTGAATAGTCCGTCGTCACCACTACACATGCAACAACCACGTTCTATGCATTATATCATATCTATACAGTCCCATCTAACCAATACACGAATAATTATAAAAGAAATAATCATCACTGGCTTAGTTACTACCATCGTTAATGACATATCACATATGTCTGTGCTGAACGGCATCCAGACGAAGTTACTCTACTGCTCCAGAAAAAAATGACATGACTGGGGTCCTCAATGAGTCGGGAGTAGGTAAACTTCAAAAAGTTATGCTCAACTTCAATGCTACCAGGAGCAACTCAGACAGATCTCGACGGAAGTAATACCCAGGCTGAGTTCAAAAAAGGCTTTTAAAAAAGACCAACTGTATGGGTTTTACTGCATTTTTTAGTTTAACCCAGTTTTTAGCGGCCAAATTCGATGGGCGTTGGGGTATTCACATGGGTATTAAATTATCAGAATGAGCACTGCCAAAATGCTCACAATAAATGAATATTCAAAAACTTAAGGCTTATAGTTTTGTCTGCAATAAGTCTGGAATAAGTTTTTGGGTGGATAACCCTACAAAATAACTGGGTTTTTAATTACATGCCAAAATGTCTGAATCCCGGACATAGGTTATATGGGTCAGTCGTATCTCCGTGACCACAGAACTGTGATAAAATAATGATGATAATGAAGAAGGACGAATTAACTTTAGCATGGCGTTAAGTTAAGACTACAAGGACATGTAACAATAAGCCTAAACAGTGAAGTCATGTAATAGTAGTCAGTGCAATGAGACGTTGTTAGTCATGACTGTAAGATGAGGCAAAAAGTTCGGTTTTCAGTCTGCTGTGAAAAACTTGCAACGATAGAGATGATCGAACCGACTCAGGCAACTGTTTCAGACCGATGCCATAGTCGCTGGAAGGGTGCGGTCGCCAATGGTAAAATGCACAGTGCGTGGAACGAACAGCGCTGATGTAGTCAAAGAGCGCAGTCATTGACATGCGTTAAGGTATGACACACGCTGAAGATCTGAGGCCAAGTAGTCAGGTGCAGAGCCGTGGAGGCAGCGATACACCAGCACTGCCTGCCGGAACGAAATACGTTCTGGCATCCGAAGCCAGTGTAATCTGCGCAGTAATGGCTGAATGCGGTCCTGATGACAAGCTTTGAAGATCAGCCGTGCAGCACAAAGATTGACAAAGATTGGCGTATGCTTCGTAGTTGTCGAAAGGCAGCAAAACACTTCGAACGTGTCTGAGTGACTTGGATACGCATCGTCAGGTCAGCGTTAATGAAAATACCGAGATCGCGCATGCAACTGACAAACAACGCAAGATTAGAACCAACAGCCAATGGATCGGAAGGTAGCTGACTTTGTCGACGAACTGAAGCGTACCACAGTACTTCGATCTTGGATGCATTCAACTGAAGTCAATTGGAACGCATCCAATCAGCGACAGCAGCGACACAGCAACACGTTTCTGTAGACTGTCGGTGTTCCCGGGTCGACAGAAACCGTAGATCTGGGTGTCGACGACATATAAGCGAGGATACAGTTCAAAGGATTCCACGCCAAGATGATCGACAGAGAAAGCAACAGAATGGACTGGTGGATCAGGGAAGCGATACACATTAGAAAAGAACAAGACAAGTCGATGAACCGAGACAAGGGGTCCTACCAACTTCCACACATCTATGATTACTTACTGTCCGACGCAGCTACACCTGGTGGACAGTCGTTCGGAAGAAGACAGCAGTGGTTGCCGAAACATGAACAAAAACAATAATAAAAGATTGTAATTTGATGAACTTATTGTAACTTATTATGCTACGTTTCAACCTATGAGTCTATTCAAACATGACGTCGATTTGCCGGTCACGACGCACTTCCAGCAGGTCGTCCGCCTTGTTGCCGAGTAAATAAATGTTGAAACATCTGAACGACATGCCGGCATAATGCAGAGCTGAATGACGCTCGACGTGCACGTTGATCAGCAACGACGGTCGACAGGAACGTGACTGAAGCCAATCGACATGCGTCGACTGACTGCCGCTGGCGACGAGGACGAAGGCGCCGCAGCCCGTTGGACGAATGACGGGCAGCGAGTGGCAAGAACGACCAGCACGACAGCCACGGTAGCGGCGGAAGCTGAAGCGACTGTCTCGCTGCAACGACGACGGGTAACCAGCATGGCCAGTACGCCGACACCAATGACGAGATGATGGACGTCGCAGCCGACAGACAGTGTACAACTCGAGCGAAGAAAGACGTGCAACCACGGCCACTCCAGGGTCAGCGGTTGTATACAACGACAACAGCTGATCGCGGTCATACTGCAGGTGACGTGCACTCTGGTCGGTCACAGACTGCGATACACATCCGATATGCGACTCCAGCATGAATGGAGACCGCGCGGTGGGCGTGGCATTCAATCAGCATTAACAACTAATGACGGCTAATTACTCGCACGGCACAAGACTATCCTGCGCGTAAAGTACGTCATCGTAACAGCTGAGAAACGACACGCACGACAGTATCAGAAACATCCAGCAACGCGCAGGCTAACCGACAAAAAATGTCAAAATCTGCAACAACACAATAATGTGACTGGCAGCCACAAAGCGGCGCCTTGCTAAGCACAATGAAGAAATACCTTCAACTCGAGGAGACAGAAACAGATGCCACCAACGCCACTGTGGTTTAGGTGGAGGAACATAGCATCGACTGCACCCATCACATGCCAGGGTGTATGTCATCTCGGCTGTGTACATCGGCGGCCAATACCTCAGCGCTGATACCACATACGCCATACGATGCTTCAACGGTCCAAAGTACCAGTTACTGTGCAACAAATATGCAGTTTTCCATTGATGATATCTAACAGAATTTATCAATAAACATAGTTTGTAAGCTTACAAACTTTTCAATCTTCTGCTTGCACTTACTGTCACAAAAGCACTGAGACAACAATAGGTCGCGACCAGTATCTATGCAAAACGATTCTTTTTCAACTTTATACCAGACTGCATTTGTAACAGAGCATTAACAAGGACATACATTGAAACTGTATTCATTTCTCATGCCTTCGTCATAAGAATCATTATTCAATATTCATCAATCATTCCTTTTTGGCTTTTACCTGCAAGCATCACTACGCTGTGTCTCAAAAAAAGCATCCCCGACATCGGATTTTGATAATTTCTGGTACGAATATTCCTGACACAACTTGCCATTAAATGACCATTTAGTTTCCCACCTCACCCAATGTATGCTTCTGCACTACGTAGGGAAAGCAGATCAAGCAAAATATGTGTTGAAATATACAGAAAACCTGAAAACACATCCCAACATTATCAATCATAACCTAAAGAAAGGTTAGCAGATTTTACTAATTTTTGGCAGAAATATTTCAGACACAATTGGCTATTAAATAAGTGTTTTAGTTTTCACTTCACTCAACGTCTGCTTTTGCACTACCTGGGGAAAGCAGACCAAGCATAATACGTGTTAAAATGAATGAAAAACGTCAATAAATTTCATCTATCCTAATCTGTGGGCCTCAACAGCCGATCTATTACAAAATATGACTGTCATGCAGCAGTGTGTCTACCAAATAAGATTTAGAAATGTTTGTGAAGTCAAGAAGTGACTGGTACAGCCTGGATTGGTCTGGAGCAGAACTTTATCAATACTGCTGTCAATGAATGAAGAAAGCGTCTCTTTGCCTGTGTTTGCATACTAGGCCAACACTTCAAGCAATTTTACTGCAGGCAGTTGAAAAATAGACAACTGGATGAAATGTCAGCCAAAGTGTCAGAAATGTGAACAAAATGTGTTTTACGCATCAAGTTAATTAAGCATTGGATAAAAAAGTGATATTTTGTTGGTTGTGTTTTCCCCAGGTAGTGCAAAAACAAGCGTTGGGTGAGGCGGGAAACCGAATGGTCATTTGACGGCAAGTTGTGTCGGGAACTTTCGTGCCAAAAATTACCAAAATCTGACAATTGGTTTTCAAGTTACAGTCGAAAATGTTGGGGATGTTTTTTTCTGAGACACAGTGTACAAACAATCACGAGCATAAACTGAAAGTCCAATACACAGTAAGTAATAACAAAGACTGGAGTTTGATGAAAAACGCTCACTTTTTCTTCCGCATCTCTGCATCAGTGTAAGCGCCCCATGCCAGCCCAGAGACTGCATACACAGACTTGTCACCCTCACCCTATACAACAACATCAAAGTAAGTAAGTAAGTAAGTAAGTAAGTAAAGTGTAAATTTATATAGCGCATACTCAAAAAGATCTCTAATGCTACTACACAAAGTACACTACAGACCGAGTTCAGCTCACTAACGGTATTTGTATTTCACAAAGACTAACGATAAACATTATGACAGCTGCACTGGTGATGATGATGATGAAGGACGAATTAACTTTAGCGTGGCGTTAAGTCCTAAGACTACAAGGACACGTAACAATAAGCCTAAACGGTGAAGTCACGTAATAGTAGTCAATGCATTGAGACGTCGTTAGTCATGACTGTAAGATCAGGCAAAAAGTTCGGTGCATAGCAAGAAAAAAAGATTTTGTGCTGACAGCACGGAAAGCTCATTTAGCACTTTTGGCCAGCAAGGGCTAGACCCAATTACGCTAACACACAAATCAAATCGGCCGGATGGCCCACTCAATTAACAGCCAGCGACATTAACCGACTGGAAAAAAAAACACAACTTGAGAAATTCCAGTTTTAGCAGTCCAGCTATAATTTTTGAGGATTCTGTGCATTTCAAAAATACAGCGCAAGCAAGTAGAGAGTTTTAATGTAGTAGAAAGTATTAAAAGAAGAGCCAAGAATCACCGTTATCTGGATGACATCAACTGGCCTTGTGTTACCTCTAATCGCTGACAATGTCATCTCCGCAATAAACCTGCACATCACATGGATGGTAGTTATCTTCAGAACTATGCAGTTTGTGCAGCCAGTTAAAACTATCAACTGTAACAGCTGTTAGATTCTATCATCAGCAGTGCAATAAAATGTCCTCATAACACTCAGGCAATTACCACAAAACCAGGCCACCATAGTATAAACTGAAATTAAGACAACCATAAAGCTTATCAGCTTAGAGAGACAGACAAAAGTCAATTTAACTATATAAAATAATCTATACTTTCACGATCCCCAGGAGCTGACTGTGCATCGTTTGATGTGCTGCCAAGCTGTTTCTGATCTGGTCGGCATACAACTTTTTACTATAGAAAAACCGAAAGCAAATGTGTCCTGGGAAAATAGTGTCAAAATACAGCCATCATTAATTAAATTTTTTAAAAATAAGTCAAAATGAACTCGAAAGAATTTAAACGAAGCCAGAAGAAACATACACAGCATTAGAGTCAGTCGCTGGACAGAGTGAATGGGCGAGGCTGTTGGTCTGACCGACTGGAACAATACCAAGCGGAACTTTGCTAGTAAACTGCTCCTGCACGAAAACATCATGATAATTCATTATGCATGCATCGAGCCAATAAATACTGAACTAGAACACACTCGTAAGGGTGCATATCTCTACCAAGTGAAGTAATTTAAACATTACGACGTCGACTACTACTACTACTACTGCTACTACACCTACAACTACAACTACAGCTAAAGATAATGGGGTCACGACCTTGATTTTTCGGGTCACGTGACATCATCGGTCACGTGACCATTCGTCTCGCAGTGGTCGACTTCCTATGGATGGTCCATTGTGACCATGTGTCTATCTGGCACCGTTATAAAGATATGGCGCCTCAAAGTACATGTACGCACAAACACAGAACGACGGACACACACATGGAACGATGGACAGAACGACCAATCTCTTAACCTCCTCCAATGTTCGCTACGTTCACTTGGCGGAGATAATGAAACAAAAAACTGCTGTGGTAATGCCACTGCCACAAGTGCCGCTCACATTTCCATAATGACTTAAGCTTCAATTATTGTAGCTCCAGTGGGTGGGTCTCCAAAAATAAACCTTTGAAAGCGAATGCAGCAGGTCTTTTTGCAGATCAAACATGCAGTGAAACATGTATTTCACGCAAAAAGTGAAAGTTATCTGCAATATCACTACCACAAAACAACTGAACAACTGAATATATCAAAACACCATTTCTCTCCTATTCTATGCAAATGCTTACAGAATGTACAATATAGCAACAATCCAACATACCTCATCTTTCCGTCTCAGCAATCCTGTAACAACCTATGAACAATAAATAAAATAAATGGTACTTATAATTTCACAGCACAATAATCTATGGTACAAGTACACATAGATAACCATGACATTTTGTTTCACAGACAATTTAAGTAAGTAAGTAAGTATGTGCATATTTAAAGAGCTCAATGTCAGCCAGTGGCTGAATCTGAGGCACTTGGCTGAGCCGCTAGGGGGAGCAGTAGGCCTGCTGGAAGCAGTGAGTTTTAAGGAGGCGACGGAAAGTGACTGCAGAGGTAAAACTACGGATGCTAGAGGGTAGTGAGTTCCAAACTGTGGGGGCTGCAATGCTAAAAACGCAGGAGGCAAAGGTTGTACGATACAATATCTAATAAAATCATGCTTTAAAGGCTACACAACAGCAGATGTAACAGTCACTCACACTAAAGTCAATCAACAGTTCAATACATGCAAAAATAAAGACAACTATTCAAAACTTTTCAGACACGCAGCATGCCATGCATCACACAAAATCTCATTCATAGTGAGTGGCCTTAGCAAGTGTAAATTGATATGAATATCTGGCTTGCAAAAACATCTGACTGTGGGACACTATAACAGGTAATACAAAGTAATGGAGTGGATGCTTTGCATCACTAATTTGCGACAGAATGCCTTCATAGTCTAAAGAAACAAATTAAAATTTCAGCGTATGGAAGGGCGGGTATAACATCACAAAACAGCATTTTCTGTATGGCTCAATGTCCTTGGACAACTTTTTGGCCAATTCCCCGACATCTCACTGACAGCTGACAAAAACCGCGATATTTCCATTTTTTTTCGGAGACTCACACATACACAGTAGACACACAATCACACTTCTGTGGTAAATAGTATTGACCTCTGAAACTGTTCCATTGCCACCAACAGTTATGATAGCATCAGTTGGGTCTACGACGTCCATGTAAGACTTTGCCTGACCTTCATACTCTGTCTGCGACAGAACAACACAGCGACAGTCAATGATAGCATCACTCCTCGTCAGTGAGAGATCCCCTCCCCTCTTTAGCAGAAGAAGAATATATATTTGCCAACTACATCAAACAGCCGACGGTGAAAATTTGGTGATCCTAGCTTGCACCGTTTTTGACTGATCCACCCGTGTGACGGACAGACGGACGGACAGATGGACAGACGGACAGAATTGCGATGGCTAAGACGCGCTACAGCAGTAGCTGCTTTCGCTCGTAAAAAATAAAAAAACCAAAACAAAGGGAGTGAAAAAATGCAGAACTGGGATTTGATGAAATAGTAGTGGAATAAGTAACAATTTTTTTTCTGTCACTGTAACACTTCTGATTTGCGTGTGACACACAGTTTCGGTCGTCGGCGCTTTTCTGTGGTCGGCCCATCGACTTGGAATTCGCTGCCAGACAGTCTTCGTGACCCAGAACTGAGCCTCGATATTTTCAAACGTCAGCTGAAGACATCATTTTTGCTAAATATTGATGACAAAACGTATTAAGCGCATTAGAGATCTTTTTGAGTATGCGCTATATAAATTCACACTTTACTTACTTACTTACTTACTTACTTACTGGAGTTAAAGTTTTGACTGACTGGGTGATGGGTGTTAAAAATATATAATTGACACAACCTGCTGTTCCTGGCCCTGAAACTGAACTGAAAAGATGTCTGTTTTGTAGAGCTAGATGTGTCACCTTTTTCATTTTGTAGCATAACATTAACTACTGGTAGCATCAAATGCATATTAAGATAAGCAATTAAATAGTGAGTACTAAAATGTGTGTTGGGTATAATATACAGCCAAAGACAAAGATAGCTTAACTTGACAGAATAGTGCAAGTGCTATGTTATAAGTATATTTATGTAAAAAACTGTTCAGTTTATATACAGTGTAAGGGTGACATCGTGGTTGTAGATATAAAACAGCAAA
>Ga0056128_1008467_pt1 | contig 12967 bp, 5 predicted proteins | sample WorMetLIZISLAND2_FD_71113 | JGI IMG/M metagenome (GOLD analysis project Ga0056128, IMG submission 71113) | Marine gutless worms symbiont microbial communities from Max Planck institute for Marine Microbiology, Germany - Olavius geniculatus... ...
ATATTTAACTGCTGTATTCAAATATTGACTTTAGTCACGTAAGAAATTTCTTTCGGAACATTTTGCTGAAAACCACGTGACTCTATGACGTACGGTTGCAAAATTATGGTGTCATTAACTCTGTGCGGTTTTTTGGACCACCCTGTATATTTGTCGTACTTTATGCGTCGCTTTATGTCGCACGACGATTTCGTCACGTGTAAAAGAAAACGATTCCCTTGCGTCTTAATCAAAACAGTCGTACGACACAAAGTTTGTCGTCGTCCGTTGTCGGTTGTCGTCGTTGTATGACGGTACTAGGAGAAGCAGTACGTCGTATATACGCCAGAGGTCGTTCGTCGTGAGTCATATAAGCCCGTCGACGAGGCTGATCGAACTCACCTTAGTAACCGATGTGCCCGCTCGGCTATGTAAGCATCGAATAAGGCCTAGTCGTGCTTGACGTCGGCTACTGCCAGAAAACAACCAAAGAGATTTCGTATTCTTGCTTAAATTGCAGCATTTTACACAGTGAACTGAGTTTACAGTAAACGACAAGGAAATATTTGTAGGTTATACGCTGGCATGTCAGGTTTTGAACCGATTATTGCAAGTTATATACACGCAATTTACTTGGCACACTCCACTGTGGTCCGTGTTTTTGAGAATTAAACCTCTAAAGTTTTTCGCGCGATGCACTCACTGTAGCTTTGTATCCATGGTCTCGCAGTGTAGGCTGGTGTCTGGCTGAGATCTGAGAAAATGGCGATCAGCGCCGCCCTATGGGCCTTGCGGCTCGGTAAAGACTTATCTTTTACGCCAGTTTCTTAATTGGGTGGAAATGTATAGCAACGCGATTCCAGTGACGTATTTTTCGTTGTTTAGCTGGTACTCAACCGGACATTTCTCCATGGATTTGTCCCCGCGGACGGACGTTGAAGGCCACCCACGTGATGGCAGATCGAGACTATCTCTTAACAGCTGTCACACTGGCCGCTGCTAGGAGGCAAGTGTCTGTGCGCTCTGCGGTCGACGGAATAATATAATGACCAATCGATCAGCACACGTCCAGTCTACACTCTACTCGTCGCTCGTCGTCCTTGTCATGTCTGAAACAACTAATTAAAGTCTCACAGCAGCGGCGCTGCGACACTCATCGGGAGTAAATTTTTATAGGAGTAATTTTAGAAAATTACACAGCATAAACGCCCATTTAGCCTTCGTAGATCGTAGTCAGTCACTATACTCACTATATGCATTCGTCGTCGTCGTCGTCGTAGTGGAGAGTAGAACCTGACGTAAATTGCTGCATTAGAGAAGTAATGACTGTCGCTTTTGCATGCCGACTAGCAGCGGTTAAAGTGCAGTGTAAGGTATACATACAATGAATAGTAGTTTCGTTTGTGGAACGACGAGTGGAGGTCGAATCTTAAAATGAAACTTTGCGTACCCGGTACTCTACAAAATGCAGCAGCGAGTTAACAGTGCGGCGAAGAAGTGTCAGAGATGCGAAACAAGGAAATCTAGTCCATATAACTGCAGTATTCCGTCCATCTGCAGCCTTTTCGAACCCATTCTCAGTAGGTACTAGCAGTTCTAACGTTGTTAAATATGGACGTAAAATCATTTCTTGATTGAAATAGGCCTACGCAACTTGGGCAGCCCAGAGACATTGCAGCGCCTACGAATCACTTTGTGATCGATGATGCCACACAAATTGTTTTCGGTTAAATTAGTTTGGATCTATCGTTTTTCATAGATCATGAATGATGAATCCACGTTTAAGACGCAACCAAACCAGACTTAATCCATAACGTTATTTGCTAACGGCGCCGTTTATCTGTGCTTGCTTTGCGGTATAATTCTAACACTGTCACTAGGTTTATAGGCTACTTTGCATATCAAAGTGTGGCCACATTATATATACTCCGTGTCTCAAAAAACTGGGGCCATTTTTTTGAATAACTCCGTGAAACACTGGCCGATTTTGATAATTTTTGGCAAGCAACATCGCGAAAAAACTTAACACAAATGGCTGTAGTTTAGCCCACCTCACGTTAATACTGTTGCAACACTACCTTGTGAAATGCAGAAGTCGTACTTTGGCCATTTACAACAATGAATTAATACTGTGTAGCGCATGCGTCGGCAAAAAAATCACAGACCACAAAATCATTAAAAATTTGTTACGTATTTAACACTAATGATATTTATTTTAATATTGTATGTCGACGAACTGAAATGACGCATCAACAGCGAGTGAACTGCTCTGGGTCGCGCGTTATTGAACGTACTTTTAGCAAGTGGCGTCAAAGTCCACCGCTTGCGTTCGTGTTAGAGGAGGACATTTTGAGCACGTGCTATAATAAAAATGATGTGATGTAGCACGTATAACTTTTTGAGAGATAATAACTGTTACCGGTGTTTGTCGCTATTCAGTTAATTATTTCTGAGCCAACGCATGTGCTACACAGTATGTAATCTTTGTTGTAAACGGCTAAGATACGACTTCTGCATTTCACAAGATAGTGTAGCGACAGTATTAAAGAGAGATGGGCTAAACTACAGCTATTTATGTTAAGTTTTTGTTCGCGATGATGCATGCCAAAAATTATCAAAATCGGCCAATGTTTCACGGAGTTACTAAAAAAGTGGCCCCGGTCTTTTGAGACACGGCGTACATTATTTTTGCATGCCAAGACTATGCGTTTATCTTTGTTTATTCATATTACCATTCACGACCAACAACGGCCCAGTTTTGTAGAGTTCAACGCGCTACTTGTTTCAACGCACTCGTGAGTCCTTTGACGCCGCCGTCTTCGCTGCTGCTGCTGCTGCTGAGCATCTGCTGAACGCTTTTTTTTGTTTTCGTCAATCATTTTTATCTAATTTGTAGCTGCGGCAAGTGCCGTCGCACACTATTTTCCTGAAAAGCCAACGCCCGAGTAAGTGGGCCACAAAAATGCCGTTGACGACCGCACACATGGTTAGTTTCCTGAACACGATGTCATATTGACATAGTTTTGACGTAGTTAATGCGCCAACATTTTGAAACTGTTGTGGGGCGAGGCGATATTACTTTTTTACTTTTTTTCATTTTTCTTGCTTTTTGTGTAGCGTTTATTTTTTGACTTCTTTTTTTATCAAAAGCCGTACCCTTTAATCAAGTACACGTAGGCTTTTATGTCTGTGGATAGGTGCTATAAGCAAAGGCAATAGAAACTACAAGCTACTTCCATCAATTTTTTTGCGTCATTTTGAGGAGCTAACAAAATAGCAACTTTTGTAAGTGTCACGAAGAGATGTTTTTCGTAATTACGTGACATACTCATTTCTTGAAAAACACAACGGAGGCCTAAGTCTCCAAAACTGTATTAGGCAAACTGTGGGGCGCTGTCCCGCGGAATTTTGACGGCGGACAATCGCATCATCGCTCTACAGTGTCGACGTCTGTGTTGCTTCGTGACTACAAAATGGACCCAATTTCAGTGAAGGTAGAATAATGAAGGGTTGCGGGGTTGGCTCATAGGGTATGCCGATGACGTAATTATCGGAAAAAGTACAGGTAGCCTAAAGGAAGCATAGTTCACTGTTTGGAGAACAAGTTATGTATGCCACGTCAACGTCAACACTGTCGATGTCAACCTCGATGAAAATATGACACGGTACGTCAGCGTGCGGTGCATAGAGTAGCTCAGTGCATCGGGTTGCAGCCGTCAGAGCCGACGACACGTCAGGCAGGTCACGCAAGTCTGACAATTGCGTCGATTGCCGCGGCGCGTTGTGTGACGTCACGCGACACACAGTTGTCAGTCACTGGGCACCATGCAGTGTAGAACGGCTGCTGCAGCTGCAAATGCTGCCCAGAAGCGATGTGAGAGGAATCGAGCAGCGGAGCGGAGTGTGCCGTGCGTACGAGAGAGAGATGGACAATGAACACGTCAATCAGTCAGCGAGTTGGTCAGTCGGTCGAATGGTCGACAGTCACTGACCCTGCGCCGGGGAAAAAGCCAATTTGGTGGTGCATATGGATGTGTCTGTCTGTTGACATGCAGCGCACTTCTCCGCCTGTCCACGTGATCGCATTTCAGTGCTATTGATTTTTCGCGTAAAAGTTTGCTGCGACGCTGACGGTCGACGCGCGTATACTGCAGACTGAGGATCTATCGATGGCGACTAATGTCGTTAGTGGACTGGGCGGCGGCGCCTCCGCTGTGTACCTCTGGGATCTCACGACTTGCCGGCCGGCGTCTCACAACAACTGGGCGTCGCCGGCTGTAACACAATACAGACGCCTTGTCTTTTGCCTCCTGTTTACGGTGTCACGTTGCGTTAACAGTCCGTATTGTGTAACAAAAGGTAGGTTTTTTGATCCCTGGAGTGTTACGCAGGAAGGTTGGCGCTTAGGCAACGCCGCACTGCGAGGTGCTGACGCCGGCGACAAAAATCACGATGGAGTAAGGAAAAATCACGCAAATATTGTCTGTATGTGAATCTAAATGAAACTGTATAGTTGTGTGCGTGAAGCAAGAATACATGTAGGCTACAGATTCTGTCACAAGAAGGGCAAGCAGTAGGTCTATAGATGTTGCAGTTGAAGAGAATTGGGAACGTATATACAGAGCCGTTCGTATTGCTAACGATATACAGTCGTCTCACGTCTGACGGCACGAAGAAGCCTCCTTAAGCTACCTTTCGTAACATTCTTAGTCGGAGATAAACCTTCAATTTGTTACACTGCCAATTAGAACGGCATTCGGATAGCGCAAACTTCCGCCGACGCTGTGCCTTTTGTCCGTTGTGTTCGCTAGGTGGCAGTATATTTTCCCGCGCAGGTTTGCCCTAGCCCTATATGTCAATGATAAAAAATCTTCCAATCGCATCTTAGATCTACGTGCTAATCCGGATCACCACCAAACTTTAATCACCTTTAAGATGGGCAAAGTATAACTTTCTCTAAAAATTTCAGCCAAATTCGCATGTAACATTTTGTGTAATCCTGCTAAAAAATAAACCAACATATTTATAAACGCAGGGTATCACATAACGTCCTTGGTTGTGCGTGTGGTCTGTGTAGGTGGAACCTGTCGGTAAGTGCTCTGCCGGTGGTGGTCAATGACGTCGATGAGTTGACCCCGGCCCTGGATGACGTCACGGCCGGTGGTCTGCCGTTAGACGTCATGAACAACTATTTCAGCATCGGCGCCGACGCACACGTCACTCTAGTCTTTCACGAGTCGCGAGGTACCCAGCCCACGAGCAATTTTTGCACGTTTTAGCGTGTATAAGCCTACTGTCTTTCTGACTGCTGGTTGTCACTTACTCGTCTTAGTGATGGCTTGTTCTGAAATTTGTGTTTTTTTAAATGACATTATAGTGTTATTGCTGTTTTTATCAGTATACTTATCGTTTCTATATATCCGGTCGTAACGTTCTCGGAGGTTGAAACATGCTTGTCAATGCATATAAATTTACCGTACTTACTTACTTACAGTGTAGTACATCATTGTACAGACACTTTTAAAGTACTGTACAATTTTGCACAAAGGTGTATGACCATGAATTTGCTTGGGAGTGACGAAGCCTCTAAGCCTGATCCAGGGTTAGAGCCCCGGTGGCGGTAAGATAAAAACAATGTGTGACATGCACCTATGTTTTCGCGGTGCATGTCTCGTTGGCTACTGACGCTGGATGAGCACAGCAAGCAGACGCTGTCGCTGTTCAGTTGGTTCGATTCTAGCGTCATCGCGTTGAACACTGCTATAGGGCCTAAGACTGTTCGTGTGCTCGCTCTAATCGTACGCGTTTTTTTGATCCGTTGCCTCTGGCGCGCCACCGCGGTTTTCTGACGAACATGTGCAGGCGCTAGCTGACATGAAACCAGCTAATTGTCACTATAATTATTACCAGCGGCCAACCTACACCGTACACCTATACCAGTATAGCTTAGCTACTCGACTGTAGTTTCAAAACAACCTGCAGAAACCGCGCGACTGTCGCAGTGTCATTAATAATCTCAAGTTAATTGTGTAGATGGCCAAATAATGGCAGTCTGTAAAAGTATAGAAATTGTCTACATCGCATTATATAATACAAATAAATTTGGGGCAAATATTAAAAATAAAATTATGTTTTATTATTTGCAAGTGTGCGACAACTGGGCTTCTTGTTGTGTCTTGCAGAAGCGAATCCGGAGAAGTTTAATAGTCGATTCCGGAATAAAATGTTCTATGCAGGCGTACGTTTTACAATTTTTTTTACTTTTTATACAAACATGTTTTAATGGCAGCGTATGTTGTGCGTTTTCTGGTGTGACGTTGGTACATAAGTTGGGCTACGTCGAAAGTTATTACACGAATGTCAAGTGTTTTTCGCTTAGCGTCAGCGATTTACTGCAAACAAAACAGCGTCAAATTTGGTGTAAAATACGCAGGGTTGAGCGTACGGCGTCCAGAGAACCGAATTTGTTGTTATAAATAAACTAGTGCCAGAGACTCTAAATGGATACGCTAAGACGCGCAGGCTCAGTAAGCTGCCATCGTGACGGCGCTAGCAGCGCTGTGTTGCTTCGCCATCTAGCGGCTTGAACTGTTCACACAACACGTGTGATGCATAAAATTAGCTGATGACACGAATGATTGCGATAAATGACGATACAGTTTCCGTGACTATTTTAATTTTCTGCAGGGAGCTGGTTCTAGTCAGCGACCAGCTTGCCTTTTGTTGCTGTTAGTTCAAGTTTTGGACACTTCCATAGTGATTTGTATAATTTGTTTGTTTATTTAATTAAAACGCTGCGTTTGTGTGTAGGCGGGTGGCCGAGATTTGCTCAAACGTAGCTGGAAAGACTTAGCGGAACATATCAAAGTCGAGGCATGTAATTTGTAAACAGTTTCTTACGTTCGTTTCTTGTTGAATTGTGTCCGTGGCGTTGAAGTTAGAGAGCTTTGTCGTGAATAAGTACAAACACACCTAACTGTCTTAACAGTTTGCTGTGTTTTCTGGATTGCCGTGTAAATTAATTCACGTTTCATTACATTCTGGCCCACCCAACCAAATTATTTCAAGCTGCACCCCCTTCCTTCGTTATAACGCCTGGTAAAACGTAGTACACATTTTGTTTCACTAAACACTGTTGAGTTAGTTTAAAGAAACTCTAGTACTAGTACAGTCTATAACGAACGTATTCTCTCGGTATCAATAATGCTTATGTACATCTATCTTCAAATTATACTTTGGTCGTGTTTATTGTTTAATCATTTTAATGCTTTGAGTTTCTGCAACACAGTTTTATTCTTATGCTGTGTTCATAACATGTGAATGTGATTTCTGCAGTGTGACGGTCAGGACTTTACAGCGAAAGTCAAAGAGTACAAGTTTCATTGCCTTCTTTTTTTAAACATTCCGAAGTGAGTTATTGCAAATTTTTCTTATTAGTTGCATTTTGTGTTTTTTATTGCAAATAAACAAATATTGTTATCTAGCTAATAAGTCATTTTTATATGCATCAATAATTTTACAACTAAACAAGGTAAATATATTCGTCGACTTTTGACAGGTTTATAATAAGCGTTTATTTTTTGCCGTGTGCGTATAGGCTACTGTTGCTAAGTTATGTAGCATATACAAGGTTATAGAACTAACACTTATTCAGTTTTTTGTTTTTCGAGTTTATTGTGGATTATGGTCTGGTTCTAAAAAACCTTTAATAATTGAAAAAAGTGATTTTTGACAGACCCGTCAACAGCGTTAAACAACAAGCAAAGTGCAGGCATATCAAACATAAGAAGATAATTGAATCAAATAATTAGAGCAAAAAAATAATAGGCCTGGATATTAAGATAAATAAAAAAATGAATTATCAGCAAGTTGCTTGGTAAAAGACTTAAAATTAAATGCAGTTTCATAGTTAGTAACCTGGGGGTCTTTTCACACAATTTTGCTGCAGGTCTATGGTTTGTCTTATGAAATATACTGTCTGTTGTTAACGGCTTACTTGTGTGATTCCTGTAACAGCACGTGCTGCAGAGTCTTATAAACACGGCGCTGATTCAGTCCAGTCCTAATGAAAAATTGCAAATCTACCATTGTTATGATGTGACGTGTTTGTCTCTTTTGGTCCAAACTATGCCTTTTATGAACTACCGAGTATTCTTCAGTAGTTTTTTTACAACGAATTATTCCTGCTCTGCAGCGGAACTTGGCTTGTTGAAGGTACGCGGCTGGAACAACGCCTTGGGGTAACCCCGGATCTACGATGGCTAACTTCGAGCCGCAAAGGCACGACGACGGTTTCCTCGAAGTAATCGGCTTCACGACGGCGTCACTGGTACGTCACCGTTTGCTCACCTTATCTCCAGCAGGGACATTGTATGAGCTTCAGAAGAAGTTTTTTTTAGATTTTGAGTACTGTCTGGATCCTAACAAAGATCGAAGATGCTTTTTTATTTAACAAAAGCTCTATGCTGATTTTAATGCGCTTACACTGTTAATTATAGTAGTCGTTATCTCGGTTATTTAGCTGTTAAGATTTGTGTTTAAACCTGTCATATACGTTATTTTAATGTCTCTTTATTCGGTAGACGAGTGTATAATAATTCTCGTCATGTCGTAGACATGCTGCAGCGCAATGTAGTTATTTGTACTGTGTGGTAAAACTGGTTGGTTGGGCCCAAACTTTATTTGTTTTGATTTGTCATTGATTTGTTATACAGCGCCACAAATCAACAGCAAATTGAAAGTTTACAGCAAATCCACACGACAATTAAGTTCTACGGCACAAGTTCATATTTTCAAATTGAAAGCCAGCAACGAATCCACAGCTTTTCAATATGACAGAAATGTGGTACAGGTTATCCAACGAATCTGCAAAACAAACCACAGTAGTGGAGTGCAGGCCTAATGTCGTGTGGTGTGGTCGCGGTTTGTTAGGCGGGGCTGCAGATAGGCGCTCACGGCGGTATTCGGTTGACGCAGTGTCAGCAGGCGCGCCTTGAAACCAGTAAGACGATTCCTGTCCAAGTGGACGGGGAGCCGTGCCGCTTGTTGCCTTGCGTCGTGGACATTAGTCGCCGCAATCAAGCCAACATGATCCAGAAGCCGAAACAACGCGACTCCACCGTTCACGCTCTTCGGTATCGACTTCGTACGCCATAGGCCTCTTATATGTCCATATGCGACAATGCATGTGCACTATTTGCATACAGTAGGCCCGTATTTGCATCATTTATACTGTTTGAGCAGTAGGCAATTCAAAGGTGAAATTAAAGATTAAATGGCGTGTATAGCTTTACATAGAAACCCATCTGAGAGCGACGGAACGTCATTATAGGATCGCACACAGTTACCTGCCTGCCGAAAGGGGTGAACGCGCCGTCTTAATAGTCTCTGCCAGCTAGGCCAGTACTCGATTTATGGAAAACAAAGTTTGCCTTGGTGGTTGGGTATATACCAAGGTGGTTTTTCTGATCGCAGACAGTCACTCATCCAAGTAGTAACCACTTGATAGCGACGACTTGAGTCCTTCTCATGAGCTCTGAGTCCACGTCCTGAACGTTGCGCTTCAAACCACCAAGTGATATCAAAGAATTCCAGTCTCGGTTTACGAGCCTAAGGTGATTTGGGTCAGGCCAGGCTATTGGTGACAAAGTCACAAATCAACACAAAAAATCTTTTAAAAATTTTAAAACCCATTTCTGCGTGACACGTATAGTACGGCTTATAGCGCTTACTGTCGGCTCGTGTTTGATGTTTCACATTGTACGGACTGGCTTGCTCTAAAATATGGCGAGATACTGTTGTCTCGAATTCTGTGAAGGTCGCGAAATTTCCCAGGCCGTCTACCGATTAACGTGCGACGCCTGAGTATGACCGACTACGAACATCTGCATTATGACAAGGACAGACTCTGTCAGGCCGGTACGTCACTGACGCTGCTCTGCTACCGGTATTCGTATCGATTGGAATTGACTTGTTTTTAAAAATAATTCAAACTTTCATTATACAAACAATTGTGATATACCGAGTGGGCAAAAAATGACATCAATTTTAATGGAATGCTGGGTAAAGTGCAGAACGCCACATATTAATACTGTTTAAACAATTTCAACATTTGCTATTAGTTAGTTATTCAATGTTTTTTTCACATGCAAATTGTGAATCAAACAGTATACATGTACTTTTAGGCCCACTTTGTATATAGTTCGTAATGCATACTAAGCATGTTTTTGATAGAAAAAACATGTAAACTCTGTATTTTTGTCAAACACAATGGTATTACTATAGATCTATGGAGAGCCCACCACAAAGTGGCTGCGCCTATGCAAAAATATAGTGTTTCAGTAAGTTTTTCTGTGTAGATGTATTGTGTTCTAAAGTGTTTGTTTTTGGAATAAATAAATAAATAAATATACAGATGGACAGACTGCGGTAACTAACTATCTATTGCATCTCGCTGCTGAATGTCGAGAGGACATTATGCTTCAGTGTTCCATATAGATGGCAACGCCAGGGATTACCATTTATTAGGCTAAGCTATTATGGTTTTTGTCCACTCGTTAAATGTTTCATGACCTGTCGTCTACCGGCATATGATGTATGCGTTTTAACAGCAGTTTCCCTGGGTGTCGTTGAAGTGGACAGTGACTCTGACTTGCTGTCCATGCGATCTCTGGTCAACCAACTCATTCAGGTATTTGGCCGACTTCGAGTTGTGATTTATACAAAAAAAATGTAGACAACTGTAGATCTGTGCTTGCAGGAGCGTATTTATGGGGCCCAGTTGCAGCTGTAACAGAAATATTTAAGTGAGGCCTGCCCATATTCTTATTTTCTTATGATTAATTTTTTTGTTGTCGTAATTTTTTTCATACTTTAAAAAGACAGTTTTTGGTTTGGCTTTTAGAATATATTATTTTTGGTACTTAAGCTTGTTTCCCGTCTTTTTCATTATTGTATGGTACATGTATATAAGATTAATGAAACGTGTACAGTATTCTTGGATTTAAATCAAGGCGTCAACCAGTGTGTGGCCATAATTCACGTTTCTGGCACGAGAATTTGGGAAAGGTTTCATAACATAGAAACATACTTTATGCTTTCAATACTGTAGCACATCATAACAAATTTCGAGTGGTTATTTTCTTGGCTATCCACAACCATATTGCCAGTCTGTATTGGAGACGGGTTTTTGACGTTGTTCGTCTTATAAAAAGCCGTCTGTCCGACTGACAGTGCGTTGTCCGAGTGGTGAAGCTGTTGCATTGTTGATAGGAGTGCGTGCAGCAGAGCGCCGGAGACCAACAACCAGCTGCAGCAACTGCATCAACTGACAGCTGGTCATACGTCGACTGTAAGTTTACTTAATGCTTTTTAAGCAGAATCGCTCTTGCGGCGCCAGCGATTCAGCCTATTGCTATACACATTTCTCTGTGGTGCGGTCTGTTCGTCTGTCGCCTGTCACAATCGTGCACCCTGCTTAAACAGTTTGACAGGTTCAGATGCCATTTGGTATGTTCATTTATCGCGTCTAAGGACACATTGTGTCAGATGGAGTTTTTGATCCCCAGGTGTTAGCGATTAAGATTACATAATCTGTGAAATTGTGGTGGGGCTCTACGCGACGTCCGACATGGGCCTATAGCGGGAAGGGGCGGCGACTTGATTTAGTGGGATAATTGGCAGCTGGCGTCTACGAGGAACGGCGGCCAGATATTTAAGTAAGTAAGTAAGTAAATGATTTATAAAGCGCCAAAGTCTCAGAAAGAAGCAGGGCGCATAATATAGTTTGTAATGCATACTAAGCATGTTTTTCATTTCGGGGTTCTTTGGCTGCCGTTGTCGCAGGGTGATAGATGTGCACCAGAAACCGGAATTGCCTGCATGTTTGATGACTGTATGATATATGTATAATATAACGTGTACATACGTTATTATTACTCAATAAATAGGCCTAACACATGCTACAAGAATGCATAGCTGAGTCTGCAATAATCAAACGGCACATCCTCAGCGGTCGCGGCGATCGTAGGAAGTCGGCCATGATCGTAACACACAGGGAAAGAAAGATTTGAGGGGTTTAATGCACTCTTCTAGTTCCAGCCAAAACATGCTAATTTTGCAAATTGCAATTAAACCGTCAGTTCTGTGCTGCCAGTGTGAGTTGGGTGGACGTGCCAAGGCGATTTTGTTTTTTTTCTAAATTATTTTGGTCTTTATTGTATATGTAACTGTATCTGAAACATCTTTATTTTAAATTGCATCCGCAAACAATTTTATTACATTATTAGCGTTAAATGACTTTTCTAACACTAAAATAGGACAGTTTTTTTTAGTAAATTTAAGTCACTTTTCGTCACAATTTGTGGGCGGTGGGATCAAAGTTATCTGTATACGTCCGTCTAAAACATTGAGGAGTCATGTCCCACTGTTCCTATTGGCCATGGTTTGTATGATGCACTGTCCGGCTTTTGTAATGATTTGCCATGTTGCGGTTGCGGCGCGTTAGAAATATTCAGTGTTATTACGACGATATGACGCGGAATCAATGACTATTGCTACTCGTTTTACAATCGTGCATCTAACCGTTCAAAGGATTTAAATGCTTTTGGCAGGTATACTTATGGATGGGGTTCAATGAGAAGCTGTGTCAAATTGGGATCCCTGACTTCTCCAAGAGAAGGGAAAATTTGGGTGGCCAAATCTCTAGCTAAAACATACATTTGGTTCCGAATTGTAAGAAACATTTATGATTTAGCAAATGAGAGCAACAAACAACATCGATTAGCGATTTCACGAGTACTTCTTACCAAATTACTTTGGCGCATGTTATTATTGTTAACAGTCCGTCTGCACATCGAAAATAGTTTAGTCGTTCGCACATGGGGTCAGAAATGACCCCAAACTCAGAGCATAATATCTTCGTTAATTATACACGTACATAAGAACTGATTTTACAGTTTATTAGCAAGATGCCTTTTCTACAAGAACT
>Ga0056128_1008468_pt1 | contig 12965 bp, 5 predicted proteins | sample WorMetLIZISLAND2_FD_71113 | JGI IMG/M metagenome (GOLD analysis project Ga0056128, IMG submission 71113) | Marine gutless worms symbiont microbial communities from Max Planck institute for Marine Microbiology, Germany - Olavius geniculatus... ...
ACGGACATTTATCAATAGAATTTTATTTAGCAACTGTTATTAGTTTGTTTATTTGTAGTTTGTTTGTCATGTATTTACTGTATTTCTTTTGTTTCCCTTAGTAATGTTTCCAGTTTTTTTCATTCTTTTCCTATGTTTAGCATATATTTTCTGTGTTCCTTTTTAATCTTAGTAATGTTTGTAGTTTTTCTTTACTGTTTACCTATGTTACTGTTCTTGCGCATTTGTCGCAAGTGTTATTACATATTAAAATATTAAAATAAAAAAAAATTGTAATTTATGACGTTATAGAGCATTAAGCTGAAACAATTTGCAGCACTAACCCAAGCAGCATTTGAATCAGGCCGATTGTTGCATGAAACTTTATCAGTCTGTAGCTGGATTTACCAGCCTGGGACTCTGTGGCATCTGATTTTATGAAAGCGGTGACAAATACATTTATGAATTTTTCATTTGCGTCTGTGAGTATACTATAGTCTAATTTGTGGCTGCAAATAACAGCATTTCAGACAATTACGATGTAATGCCAATATTTAACAGTACCAGAAAGATTTTATTGAAAGTGTTACTGTTAATTATATCGTTTGTGTTAATGAAAGGCCAATCAAGGTATGTGCTTAGTTACATGGGCCCCTGATGGGCATGGGGCTGGGAGCGAGCCCCATGCCGTAGTCCCCTAATTTCAGCACTGCACCTTAGTCCAAAGTCTACAGTTACCCATCTGGCTGTTCACGACTATGACTTAGTACACTAAGACGTACAATAATGCATACAATAATGACCTAGAACCCTAACCCTAACCCCAGTGACTATTATCTGTTTTGAAATCTGAAATTCTATCATGGTGTGTCTGCTATCCGCAATGATGAATGACTCAAGCTTCTTTCATTGACGCTAAAAATTGTTTCTATTTAATGCTCTATGACGTCATAAATTACAATGACATCATATCTGCAACAAACTCACATGAGTCAGTAAAGGATGTACGTTTCACTAATGTATAGATTGTGGAAAATATTATTGTCTAATAATAAGTTGATGCCGGAAATTTTTGTGATGGCCCTTGTATGTTAGCCTACATGTAGTACTTTTGTGTTTGTAGTCCAGCTGTTGGGTACAAAATATAATAAAATGTTTGTACGTCTGTTTAGGCAGCTGCAACTCCAATGCATCCTTTGACGTTCCCCGTGGAATATGCTCAGTTACGTGCTGCGATGTTGCCGGCATTTGCTCGTGTCATCCAGGCATCTCGCAGTTTCCAAACAAGTCCCCCGCCTGCGATTGCAGCATCTCTCGCAATGACAACCGGACTTGAGAAACATCGCTGTGAACATGTTTTTGTCCAGGTGCAAATCTTTCTTTTGGTCTTATCAGTTGACCTATTCTTTTCTGACTTTTCGCTCTGCTTCAGGCCTAAACACCATGACACTGTTTGTACAACAAGCTGTACAAAATCTTGACATGAATTTGTTGTGGTCCTTTGACTTCACAACTTGTTGTAGATTTGCTGTAGACTTTTGATTTGTTCTGGATATGTGCCGCAGCATGTTATGCTGCGGCATGTTATGCTGCAGCATGTTATGCTGCAGCGTGTTATACAACGTGCAAACAACAGGCTGATGTTAGTGGAGTTTGGGTTTTATTCTTGAGTTTTTCCGATGTCGGACATATAGCACTTATGCTGCATGATCAGTTGCGGTCTTGTAGAGTTGTTCAAGAAATCTGAATCATTGGCAGAAAAGTAGCATAAAAACTGTCCTTTTGCACTTATGTTGTAGTTGGTATTTGATACAGCATAATTGCATTAATTATAATGATGATGGTATTGGCACATGCCGTTATTTAGTTTAGGACAACTTGATAGAGGGCGCACGTGTACTAGTGGCCTTATTTGCACCGCCGGCTGTTATCACATAACTGCCATAGCAGCAAAACGAACTACAAATGTGGCGTGCCTTCGGAATTATTATTTTAGATTGTTTTAATTAATTAATTACAAATTAGTCATAAGCAAGCAATCAATCAAAACACGTTTACATAGCACCATATCATACGTTGAGAACAAATCAGATGTAAATTTTTATTACTAGATCCCTATGTTGCAAAAATAGGGTTACCTGGCAGAGATACGCACTCACAAGTGCTTTCCCATCCATTGCGATGACCACCATTTCACCCTGTGCTGTGCGATTCATTTGCGTCTTGTATTGTTCTTAAATTCGATTTTAATCGATGGAATTTTTCCATATCAATGGTAAAATTCATGGATGCATAAACGTTCCAGAAGAAAATTAAACAAAAATTTCAAAAAAGTAAAAACGTGGCCTGAATAAAAAACGTTTATAGATTGTAAGCTGGCTGTAGACCTACACAATTACACATGTTGCGTTTGTCATAGATATAAAAAATTTAATGTTCTAGCAAAAAATACTAAAAAAAACATAAAAACGTGCCAGGAATAAAAACGTTTTTAAACGTAAAAATAACCTTAGCCCTAATTTTTTTTCATTGCCTAATGTTGAGGTGTAGTGTAACTGGTACTAGAGAAAGAAAAAAATGTATTCAATTTTAATTCAACCGTGTGGTCATCGTGGGCGGCGCCAGAGCAGGCAGGGGGCAGCTGCCTTTGCCCCCTCTCCCCCGTTACCCCTAGGAGAGGAGAAATGTTGATGGTGATAAAGTGCCATCTGGTAACCATACACATGAGTAGGAAGAAATTGAGTCCGTTGGCATATAATCAATCATTTTTGACAGGTCAAGGCCAAGGTCAAAGGTCAAGGTCATCAAGTGCCTTTTGCAACAGGCCAATGACTCACACAGGGCCTAAGTAGGGCAAGACCAAAGTCTAAATTTGCCATAGGTCAAATCGGCTAAAGGTCAAGGTCGAGGACAAAAACTAGGCCAAAGTACAGCAGGCCCTAATGCCACAGACATGTGTTTTACGTAGCTGCCAAGACCATCCGTAAGTTTAATTTTTCTGCCACCCACCCACCCACATGTCCAATGTTCCATTTTTCTGCTGTTTCTGCATGGTATGCGTGTAGTACGTTGGTAAACGCATGTAATGCATTGGTACTTTTCCACGTGCTGCATCAGTTCAAAGGTTGAATGCCTGTCAAGTCAAGGACAAAACTAGAAAGCAGTCAAAGTCCGCACACCTCCGCCAAGGCTATTGATTCGACCCAGCTTGTCCGACGTAAATAAACAAGCGAAAGTTTTGAGTGCGTTTCAAACTATAGTTGCATTTTCTACATTGACCTAGTTCGATGTGACCTAAAAAAACCTTGATTCAACGCCATGTTATTCGCTAGGTGGCAGCACCATAGTGACAACAGCGGTTTCTGTTATGCCCCATCAATTTCAAAGTGATCCAGATTCCAGGATTGCTTCCGGATCACCCCCCAAATTGAATCATTGGTAGTTTATGCCATGCCCGACATTCCCAATACACTGCCCTACAGAAAGACGTCGAGGGCATGTCTGCCTCAGATTCGGATGAGTGCGACATGTCACACTTTTCATGACGATGTCTGCAATAATACAGTGGAACATGCATAGCATGCAGAGCAACCAGGAGGAGTTAAAGGTTTTGCTTTCTGATTTTAATCCTGCATGCATTTGTCTACAGGAGACACGGATCAAGCCTAACACAGATATCCAATTTAAAAACTTCTCAGCTTACCATTGTCCTGGAAATGTAACTGATGATATAGTTTATGGCAGTGTAGCCATTTTGGTAAACAATAGTTTTGCACACAAATCTATTACTCTCAATACTCATCTCCAGGCTGTTGCTGTGCGTGTCTCCTGTCACAAAACAATTACTGTATGTTCCCTGTATCTTCCTCCGTCTCTGAGGTGGACTAAAAAAGACCTTGAAGAACTCTTATCTGAATTACCTCCACCTATTATTTTATTGGGAGATTTTAACGCCCACAGTGTTAGCTGGGGCTGTTTTAATAATGATAGCAAGCGTAAGATCATCCAGGATCTCTTACTCCAACACAACCTATCTCTTATGAATAACGGTTCCATAACTTATCTCAGTCCAGCATCTGGTGTACAGTCTGCAATAGATCTCAGTATTTGTGACCTATCTCTATACTTGAATTTTTCTTGGAAAATCCATTCAGATCTCTGTGGGAGCGATCATTTTCCTATAGAGATTACATGTGACATAGCTTCTCTATGTCAAACAAACAGCAGCTGGAAGCTTTCTAAAGCGGATTGGAATGCTTTCTCCAACAAAGCCATTCTTGATACCGACAACCCTATCAGTACAAATATGCTTATAGACATAGCTAATAAAACCATCCCTAAAATTAAACCTAGAGTTGTAAAAAACAACACAGTCTGGTACAACGATGAGTGCAAAAACGCGAGAAAAGAACGTTAAAGAATGGCAAGAACTGTGAAACCAGTATACATCAAATAAACTTTACAGTGTGCAACTGGCCGTTGGTCGCAGTGTTAGTTAGTTCGTCACTAAGCTGCTACAACTCAGTCCTCATCAACCATCTTTGAATTGGTCATACAAGACTTACAAACTCTTATCTCCTAAAGGAAGAGAGTCAGCCAGTATGTGAAGCTTACCATTCTCCGCTCACAGTCAAGCACATTTTGGTAGACTGCACCCATTACAGTGCAGCACGTCAGAGATATTTTGGAGTGGACACACTCAAGGACGTTTTCGAAAATGTTGCATCTCGCAACATCATTGCTTACGTTAAAGATATCAACTTTTACAATCGTATGTAATGTTGTTTTTACATTAGCTAAATAGCCTTGATCTTAACAAGTATTTTAATTTTGCTTTTAATACATATACTAACTGTTTTTAAATAATTTTAACCACGTATGGCACAGAATGGCCTATTTTGTGCTGATGTGCCGTTAAGAAATTACTCACTCACTCACTTGTTTCCCTGCAACCAGATCCTGGCTATGCCTCTGATAACAACCACCCAATAAGGCAGCAGGCATTGCTCAGGTACGAGTCTTCACACAAGCAGATAGCGCCGGATGGCACACACTGCAGTTACAGCCGAGTGGGGTTAAATTTTGCGGTAGATGTTAAAGTCAGGATTGCGTTTATATTCCATACTATTACTAGTTAAGCTCGATATTATTCGGCAGTATTCGATATTATTCTGCTAATGACAGTAGTGCCATGCCCACCGGAGAAAACATGTATTAAACAAAACAAAGCTTAAGTTTGTATTAACAACTTACCTTTCGATCAAGTCAGTCTTTATTCTCGTTATACGTGCAACACAATTACTAAACTCGATTTATAACTTATTTACAGTTCATTTACTATAGTTTGACACCATACCAAATATATATTTATGGGCCACTAGTACCTCCACCGTGGTCAGCCACTTTGTCGTGGTGGTGGGGCTTTGTGCACCGATGACCCAAAAAGCTGACCAAACCTGTGCGAGCAGATTTGCTACACGTTACCAGTGCTTTTGTGCTGGTTTCGGCTTTACAGCCGACTACAGCTTCACAGCCGTTTATTTACGGCTTCACAGCCGTCCACAGCTTTACAGCCGTTTCCTGTAACCTTATGGTTACATTCGGAGACGCGCATCGGGCCGAACTGATATGCCATCAGCGCTGGGCAGGTGTAGCAGCCTGACCACCCTGGAGGTAAGGTAAGGTAAGGGCCACTAGTACATTAGCGCCATCTGGTTAGTAAGTAAATATATTCGCTCCCTTGGCATGCCGTATTGTGTTGAATGCTTTGAGATAAGTTTGTGTTGGTGTTGTTAGTTACAAAAGTGCAGCCAGACATTCACCGATCTGGATCACAAGTACCATGCATTGGCACAATCTTCATTCGATGCTGATCCAGCAACACTTTCCATCATTAGAGGGTAATTACACCTATTCTAAAAAAGACTTGGCATCTCTTAAACGTTTTAATTGATGGTGCTGTTTTGCTATTATTTTTCCAACATCTCGTTGTGTTATCTACTTTTTCTTTGGTCTGTAGGCTCCTATATGTCAAAAATGCTAATGTCTAGGTTATATAATTAGCTCATAAACAACTGCAAGGCCACAGAGGAAAAAATTTGGTGGTTATGGCGGCCAGCCGAAAATTGGACTGGAACTAATTGTATCAGTCGTGATATATACAATCGATAACCGTGCGTGACAACTTGAATTAGTAGTTTGCAAATGGCTAATTAAACCGTTAGCTGTGCATGAAATAATTTATTTGTTGTTAATAATATGAATAAAATGGTTAGTAATTTGGTTCAAGATTAACCAGTAGGCCTCTGTGACTAAAGTATCACGAAATGTTCTTTAGGCTTATATAAGATAATGCTACGGAGACTCAAGAGTACTCAGCTGTGATGCTAACAGTCTGGCCGTAAAGGAAGCACCAACTCACAAACTCAAATTTTACACAGACATTGTTGTTATAAGTTGTAGTTTAGCCATTAGGTAACTTAGTTCTAACTTTGCTGCTGCAATAACTAAGCCTGCTTTAGATCACGCTTTAAGTTTTGTATTTTTCTTGTTACTAAAACCAATTCAACTGTAACAAAAAATGCGCCAGAGAGCTTCCGCTGACGAGTTAGTTATTGAAAATATCTGTCCATAGACTAAAAAATGTCTGCTGTTCATAGGTAAAGAAGTCACAATGTTACGTGCATATATAAGATAAGGGTGCACCAAAAAAGTAGTCCCCTAAAGTTTTTCACTGTTTTCTCAGTGAATGCTGGACTTTTTGTACCTCGGACTGCTCGTACCATAGACTATTCGTACCATTTATTTTTTCATCACTTTTTATTACCTTCTCGCCAATGTCTGAATACTTTTTGTCGTGAGGAATTGTTCACAATGAATAGGGACTTGCGTACCAGTTAGCACATGTGTAAACGTTGCTGCTAGCTAATTGTAGTTTATTCGTCTATTTCATTCATTTCTAGAACATCGAAGAGACACAATAGGCTAAGTAAATAAGTAAACATTCATAATGCACGTGAAAGCCAGCACAGGCTGTTAATATAATATAAATTAATCTGTCGCATTTCACTGAAATAAACAATTGCCAGACTTCTAAAACATGACCTTAAGTTTCATCTTCGAGAAACAAATGCATCGGAAAGACACTGAGGGAAAGACTCGGCAGAGACATGAGTATTCAGCTGAGAACGAAAACACCACATGTGTGACACATGAACGACAGATAGCGTCAGAGGATGAGAACTGAGACGAGATGTACGATGCAACTTACTGATATGAAACATGAAGAGAATGAGGAAGTTTAGGCTATGTCACAACTAACGGGGTGCAGGGCGAAAAGAACGTTTGGTGATCTTGAAACGTGTGTAAACTGGGGTCTGCAAAAACTGCAGAAGCTTATAGCTTAGGCCTATGTGCTATGTGGTGGAAACGATTTTGTATTCAAAGCATTCTTAAACTTTTGAGTCAGTGGGAAGATCGAAGAATCTGGTCAGAACTAAAGGACGTTAATTGGAGCTGCAGCAACTGCAAAAACGAGAAAATTATGACAGTAACTCTGAGGAGCGCTCGTAGATTTTTAGCTGAAAACCACGTTCTGCTCTGCGCCGAACAAAGGAACGTAAAATGTTCATCTTCCTTTCAATGTCGTACAAATTTTTGTAGACTTCAATGACTACAGATAAGCTCTCTCCCCTATGACAAATCTCCCCTGCATGTAATGCTGCACTATGAACGCAAAGTAATGAGGGAAGAACTTTACTGTCTTCTCTTTCTTTTATTGTGTATTTGCTGTCATTTGGCGAAATATACAGTGTAAAGGTGACAGCACAAATCACAATTTAAAAATTAAAACTTTACCATTACACAGTCAGCAAAGTTCTTCTGACATTGTGTAATGGTGATGTTTGAATTATTAAATTGTGGTTTCTGATGTTTTATATCTACAACCACAATGTCACCCTTAAATAAACTGAACAGTTTTTACGTAAATATTTGCAGTTATATTGCCGTTGGGAGCTGTATATAATCTGACAGTAGAATAACCACTACAACTACTGCTACTCCTATTTCTACTTCGACTATAAGTAACCTCTACTTTACTATTACCATACTCTACCCCTACCATAACTTACCCAGTTGCTACCACAACCCTACGCCTACAGTACTATTATCCTACCCCAATGTCTACTACTATTACTACTACTACTACTACTGTGACGGAAGTCACATTTTTGACAAACCACAATAATAATTTAAATTGACCCAACACTAGCACCCACGTTGTCTGCTGGCGTCGTCATGCACAGATATATACCCTTATGAAAAAGGTGATATCACTCACCATCACATCGCCTAACTGTCAATGTGCTGTTGAATAATATCACCTTTTTATGATTTTTGCTGCTTTTGATGCATCACTCATTGCATGTTGCCATTAACAAGTGTATAAACTGATGTTTTGTACATTTGTATTTGCTGTTTTACTACAATAACAAAGTTTTTATGTTGTCAATTATAAACCATCTGCTTTCCACGGCCATGAAGACACTGAACTTTAAATATTTTGGGGTCACGATTTTGATCTTTAGGGGTCACGTGACGTCCTCGATCACGTGACCGTCGGACTCGGCGTGGGCACTTTCCTATTGGTGGTCAGTGATGACCATGCGCCGCCTATCTTGCACGGATATGGAGATACGGGGTTTTGCCGAGTCCGACGGTAACGTGATTGATGACGTCACGTGACCCCAAAATGTCAAACTCGTGACCCCAAAACCTTTGAAGCCTTTATAGCTACTACTACTTTCTCGTCTAGTTCCTTCTCCATCACTGCTCTTACTCTCTGGAACAAACTGTCTGCAAACATTAGATCAGCTAGTTCTTGTGAAACGTTTAAATCTAGGCTAAATATCAAACTGTTTGTCACTTCCTACCACGATATCTAAGACAAGTCAGCGCCAACGCAGCGCTTCTGATTCACATTGAACTTTGTGACAATGGCGCTATATATCAAATTGTTTTTAGATTAGATTAGATTAGACATCGAGTCCCTCAGACCCCGCTAGAAAACTCTCCTTTTAGAACCCCTTTACTGTCTTCTCATTTTTTTCAAGTTCTGATCGAAGTTGGCATACTTACCTCAGTCCTCCGTCGGGGGAATACTACGGGGTAACCTCTGTTGTCACCACTGAGTCTCACGCGAAAGATGTTTCGACTTAGGCGTAAATTCTGATGTCATAAAAATAAATGGTACGAATAGTCTGTGATGGTATGAACAGTCCAAGGTACAAATTGTCCAAGGTACTAATAGTCCATCGATGGTATGAATAGTCCGAGCTACGAAAATTCCAGTTACTTTCTTAGCAACCGTTTGGGATTTTAATACGAAATTTTACAGCTTTATTTACTGAAACCTTTTACATCTAACTGCCAAGTAAAATGTGATTCTGTTGAAAAACGACGAAGTTATAGATTTTTTAACATGACTGACTACTGATTTTTAAGTTTAAAATGTTTCAGCTAAAAATGTTATTTAATTTTCAAAAACCAGTTACCATGTTACTACCGATGACGTCACAGTGACGTTTTAATAAACAGTAATTTATTTTGTTTATAAATTATCACTTACTTATCGTTCTTTTAAAGCAATCGCTGGCTGCCCGCTGGGTTCATCTTCCAGCAGGATGGTGCATCAGCACACACAGCGCGCAGCGCATGGAACGGGCTGCAGGCCAACTGTCCAGGTTTTATCACAAAAGACCATTGGCCTCCAAATTTGCCAGATAGAAACTCAGTGGACTATCACGTGTAGGGTGCAATGGTGGAGGCGTAGTGCAAGTTTAAAACAAAGCTAAAAACAATCGCCAAAATCAAGAAAGCGCTTCAAGTTATCTGGGGCAACCTACCACAAGGACTGATCAACAAGGCTCTGACAGACTTATGAAAGTAAGTGACTGAAGGTTTGTGCTGGAGCTTGGAGCTGGCGGTGGACACTTCGAACATTCACATTGACAGTGAAATTTTGGCGTCTGGTCGTTAGTTAACTGTTTTTTCAACGATGTTATTGCATTGGTGTATTAGCTTGAACATTTTTGTTGCTGAAGAATCGGTAGGCGGTCATGTTAAAAAGTCTATATCTTCATCGTTTTTCAACAGAATCACATTTTACTTTGCAGTTAGATATAAAATGTTTTAGTGAATAAAACTGTTAAATATCAAATTAAAATTCCAGACGTTTGCTGAGAAAACAGTGAAAAACTTTAGGGGGTTACTTTTTTGGCCACATCTTGTAGGCACTATGTCACTAACCTTTAGGCGTAGTGAAAAACCCTAAGCTGTAAATTTTATTTAAGTAAGTAAATTTAATTTATTAAGTGCACAATGTCAGCGAGAAACTCGCCGAATCTGTCATGTGCAAACAACACTCGATTCAGTTTTTCCAGCCCGATGGACGATCATAGGCCCCTATATGCCATTTAATACAATTAAGTCACGTAGTGGTGAACATGCACTCGACAGGCACTTGAACGACTACACAAAACGGGAAATGACTTTTCCTGATTTTGGCAGAATCCTAGGGGATTGCCATCGAACTTCTCTGATATACGTGAAATCAGACAGTGGTCAACGTCAAACGGCGTCACTACAAAAAATGCACAGAGACAGGTGAACAACTAGTCTGCATTACGTCAATTTGACAGAATTCGGCTAGCCAAATTTTTTTGGCAGTTACGCATAGAATCTAATATTGGCTAAGCTGGCTTAGCCATAAACTTTTCTGGCGGCGGCGGCTAACCAAAAAAATTACTCTGTGACGGCGGTTATGGCAGCAGCTTAGGGGTCTAAGCTGGATGGAGAAAAGTGGTCTGTGACCAGTGTTCCACCGGGAGTGACAAACCTTAAGTCAAGTCATGAGCTATATTTTCGTTTCGTTAAAGGACAAAACATGCTGCTATAGTTTCCTGGTGTAGCTGCCGTGTTTTGCCAATTATGAGCTGTTAACTGTTAAAATTTGTTTTGCAGACTGCAGGTGGTTTGTCAACTGATGGGTAACGCTATCAAAGCTATCCTGTCTTGCACTAGCAAGTTGGTATTGTTAAGTTTTATTGAATGCTTCTGTCAGCTACTGCTAGTTACTTTTATTATAAACTTGGTTGTAATGCGACCAAATTCTAGGTCAGTATTTGATTTCGTAGTTTCTTCCAGCTTTTTGCTACACATATCATTGACCTTTATTATCTCTTTTGAAGAAATTACATAATGTTCTTGTCTGAAATATTACACAAAAGTTTTCAACGTATTTTATGAACTTATATAGTTGTTTGACTGAAGAAGTAAGAACTACTTTGTTCTCGGTCAGAATTTGATGATTCCTTTCAATAATTTCCATTTTTCCATTTTTCACCTCATTGTGCATTCAATATAGGTGATTCTTATTACTCGCTAAATGACAGCGCTATGATATTAATAATTCTTGTGATGAGTTTGAATTTGCACTTGCGTTGCAGTTTTATTCAGTGCCGCACTAAGGGGGGAGGGGTTGTGCTGAGGATGCTGCAGCATCCGGCCCATTTGTGAAATAAGCCCATGGCCACAAAGTGGACGAAATTTTTTTTTCGTAACAGCCATTTTTATTGCACATAAGCAATTTGAAATATTGCCACGAGGTGCATTTCAAGAGCTCAAACAGCACAAAAATGTGTTTGCGACTGGACCCCGCTGAGAGAATTTGCGTCTACCTCAGATACCCTAGCTGGATTTGGGAAAAGGCAAAAGAAAATGGCATGAAAAGAAAAAAATCAAACAAAAGTCAAAAGGAGGGAAAGGAATGTAAAGGGAACAAGAAATCTGAGCTAATGCTGATGAGACGTGCGAGAGCCCATAGCAGTTCATGTTCGCAGGTAATCTTGGTCTATCTCCATCTATTTCATTGCAATTCACTCCTTTGCAGCCAAAAATCAGCAAAAAATCACCAAAAACCCATATTTTTAGGGTTTAAGGTCAATCAATCAAAGTCATCAATATTGACAATCCTAAGACGCTCGTCGCCAGTGCTTGTTATAATAAGCAGCATGTCTGTGCCTATCTGCAACCATTTCACGCTAGACAAGTTAATAGCAGATAAATAAATACCTTTTAGAGGGGTACCCCTCTTTGACACCTACATGCGCAGGCCACCTTGAACCTAGAGGGTCCAGACTTAAATGGCTGAAATCTACATTCAATGCTGAAAATTTCATATGCAGGTTGTCTTGGTCTATCTCCAGCCATTTTGGCGGAATTCACTCTTGAAATGCGTGTTGCAGCCCGAAATCGCGAAAAAATTTACTGAAACCCCCTATTTTGTGAGTTCAAGGTCATTCAAGGTCATCGATGTTGACATTTCTAAGACGCTTGTCGCCAGTGCTTGTCTGTGCCTATCTGCAACCATTTTCACGTTAGACGAGCCAATAGCGGTAGAATAACGCCTTTTTATAGGGGTGCCCCCTTTTCTCCCCCTCGTTCGTGGGGACCCCCTTCACCCAGTGGCATGAAATTTTGTCACAAAATACCGGAGACTCTTAGCTATCACATGGTGAAAACCAGAAGTCTCTATCTCACCTGGGCTCCGATCGGTGCCGGGGGTTGTGACAGACACCAAGACACCAAGACAGAATTACCATAGCTAATACACGCTATAGTTAGCTATGCTAGCTCTCGCGCATAAGAAAGTCTTGGGAGTGCCCCAAAACAAGGCCGAAAAAATCTAAGTTTAAAAAAAAGTTTTTAGGTTTTTATGCTTTTAATGGTTTGTTTACAATTTTAAAAATATTTTTGGTTTGGTTTTGGCCTCTTGGTCTCTCTTGAATGCCCGAAACAAATAGGCCCTTTCACAGGCTGAACGGTAGTTCAAGCCCTGTGTTAACGGCGACTTCTCTTTCTTATGGGAAAGCCAAAAATTCGACCCCCCACAGAATCAAAACCCCTGACCCGATTGAGATAAAATT
>Ga0056128_1008470_pt1 | contig 12963 bp, 2 predicted proteins | sample WorMetLIZISLAND2_FD_71113 | JGI IMG/M metagenome (GOLD analysis project Ga0056128, IMG submission 71113) | Marine gutless worms symbiont microbial communities from Max Planck institute for Marine Microbiology, Germany - Olavius geniculatus... ...
GTGCATGCCTGCACTAGTGTGTCTATTTAGGTACACATCGTGTGTATATCAGAGACGGCGCCTGGCTCGTTTGAAACACAGTCCGAAAACTCGGATCACCTACGTCACAGTCACGTGATCATTTAAACCAATCAGATGGTACCCCGACGATCCGCCCCGCCCTGAGGATTAGGACAGGCCACTAGATACGGCTGTGATTATCCATACTGCATTCTCGGGCACGGGTAAAATGCGGACCTGCGGACCGACCAACGGGTAAACTGCGGACTAAAACTTGCGGACCGCCAGTGCAGACCAGTGGGTAAACTGCGGGTATTGGGATCACCAAAATGCAGATCCCGCGCAATCGAACGCCTAATGAGAGATGAGCCGTAATGTGTATAGTACGCTAGCGCACAATTGATGCAAATGGCACAGTGCCGAAAAACGCCATGCTTTAGGTGAAGACGCATCAGCAGATGAAAACTGTATATGTGTGAACAAACGATCCATACTAATAAAAAGTTGTGTTTCTGACAACAAAAACTTCACAGAAAAGCCAGGTTTGTGCTTATGTATGCGGCACAATGTGCTGGCGTGTTTCGTTTTTGCTATATTGAAATAATTCAGCTGAGAGGTGCAGACTGTGCCAGCTGAGTGAGTTTCACCTACAATCGCTACCGGGAGTCGATACGCTGCCAAAAATATTAAAGCTGTGCCGTTTAGCAGGTTGTGTATAAGCTTTGTATAGCATTCATGTTTTTAATTTACTGTCAAATAAATTGCTTTTTTGAACTTGTTTTCAATTGCACAAGTCGGCGTGACCACCCTAGCACGTCATATCTAGCTTTAAAAGATGACAAAGTTAGGTTTAATATTCTTTGAAACACATTTTTGGAAATATTTCGAAAATGGTGCATCGGAGCTCAAAAATTTAAAAAATTCCCCCCCCCGTTACTAATCCTCTGCCTCAAAATTCTTTCTTTTACAATCGTTTCTTTTGACTATAGTACACATCGCACAGCATCTGTAGATGAACCAGTAGCTGAGGTGGATTCGTTGAACAGGTAGAAATGTTGTTTTTGTTTGAAATGTTGTGATCACTTATATCCCACCCGGCCGCTATCCTATGACACAGCTTAGAACTAGGCTATAGTTTTGGCAGTTCCTTACTGTGCTAAGCATGTTAAAACATTCTTTGTATTTATTTAGTGTCTGCGGTAAAGAAACGAAAGAATGTTCCTCCTCTAAGTGTAACACCTGTGCAGGATATCAATCCAGTGTAAGATAATTTTCTTTTCTTACTGTCATTTATGATTTTTAACCATGTTTTGTTTAGAGCTGTGAAATGTATGCATTAATTAATGCATTAATAAATTAACGCATATACGTAAATTTATGTTAATTTACTAAATTCCATAAAACAAAAGTTCCAGTATTCCGTTAAACTGCAGTTATTTGACAATCGAATGAATTCAAGAAACTAAACTCTAGTTGCTGTTGCATCACTACTGTAAAATAAATAATTATTTTGATGACAGGCTAATAGATTTCTATGCTAGCTATAACAGCAGTTGTTGTTGAATTTTGATTATATGTTTAAAATGTGTTTCTGACTTTCTATATTCTAGAGGCGAGGCCCCCAAACGTCTAGAGGCCTGTGGTAACTTACCCCCTACTCTCTCTCTACGGGCCTTGGTGCGTTAATAACGCGCTAGTTAATGCGTTAAAAAAATTAATGCAGTGCATTAATGCATTTAAAAAATTAACATTTTGACAGCTCTAGTTAAAATTGTTAAAATTTGATGATGCATGCATTTTTAAAATAGTAATGAAATTAGCATTGCCAATAAGTGAAGCATCATCAGTAATAATATGAAGTGCATAATAAATAATGTTTTACATGATGAGTTGAGTGGTAGATTGTTTCATAAATTTACTTTCACAGTGACTTTCAGACCATGTTATGTAGTCCACTGCTCAAAAAGTTTTGCACCATAGATTTAGCACTGATCATGGGTAGAACAACATAACAAATTCATATTAAGTGCAGTATTGTGTCATTTGTGTGTAGGTTACCAGTTGACGAAACTCTGACAATTAATGGTGAGACATATGCTGGCACCGCTGGCGACTTTTCAATCTTGTCACTTCTTGGCGAAGGTGTTCGTGGCTCTGTACACAAATGTTGGCACAAACCATCCAATTGTACGATAGCTGTGAAGGTGAGTCAGCCAGCCATTGAGCAAGATTCTATACTGATTTCAAGATGGCATGAATAGAACTAGTTCATTTCCAGTTTCAGTGTGAACAGTACGCTCAGACAGAGCAGGAACGTTTTACTTTGTTGTTATATTTCTTTATTGTTTGTCTGTGTTTTTATCTTAACAGTGACATTATTATATTCTTCAGTGTAACTGAAACTGTCTTGGTCACATAGAAAATGTGTGATAAATGTCAGTTTGGTGCAACTGGTTTAGATGATTGGTTTTGACAAATACTGGAGAAATTCTTGTTGTGTGTTTGTATTTTGTATTACAGGCTGAATGGTAGTTAGAGCCGTGAGTTAACGGCAACTTCTCTTTCCTATGGAAAAGCCAAAAATTCGACCCCCACAGAATCAAAACCTGATCTGATTGAGATAAAATTTGGTGTGGTTGATTACATCGGCTATATGATCCCTTATGCGAAGTTTTATATAAATCTGACCAAGGGGGGCTTCTCAGCAAATAGGTGAAATATACGCAAAAATTTTTATAGCTATATACACGGTGTTTTATAAAAAGGACCCCTTTTTGTTTTTTCGTAATTTGCTTAAATTCTGAGCAATTTACATAAAATTTCTACCAGTTGTAGCTGAAGAAATATTAACACGAAACATTAGAACATAATATGGCAGTTAATTAAATATTCTTTGCTAGTCGTGATGTAACGACGTCATAATGTGTCACAGGTACAAACTTGCTAGTCTCAACTGGTGCTGTCAGTTGCTACCCTGCTTCGATGGTGAACTTAATCTGGTTCCCTAATGAAAAATGTTTATCGTGTCAGCACTGAGCAACATGGAAACATGAAATCGGGCGTCTTGTGATCCAAAAACTCAACATCTTGCAAGCTCGGTGTGATAGTGCACTGTCTTGCTCAAACACGTGAAAGACGAACTATCCCCACAGACACGTAAATTCGATCACTTTGCTCGCTTTTGTGGCTGCAACTGTAAAACTTCAAATATTTGACACCAACGAACCAGATTTTTTACCATTGAAGCAGGGTAGCAACTGGCAGCACCAGTTGGGATTAGCCTGTTTGTACCCGTGACACATTATAATGTCAGCGCTACATCACGACTAGCAAAGAATATTTAATCAACTGCCATGTTTTGTTAAAACATTTCGAATTAGTATTCATTTAGCTACAACTGGTAAAAATTTCATGCAGATTGCTCATCATTTGAGTGAGTTATGAAAAAAAGGGGTCCTTTTTTAATGAAACACTGTATATGCCTTTTTTACTTCAACACACCTACAGGTCAGACCGGTTAGGGGATTTTTACGCGCTTTAGCTCAAACAAGCGCAGCCTCACGCAAAGTACAAACCTTTCAGGGTTAAAAAATAAAAAATTGATATTTAATGTATTTATTAGAAAAATTCGAAAAAAACTACAATTGCGCCTATCGGGAAAATTAAACAATTTTTCAATGGTCAAAACTCCGGCTGTACATAAGATAGAGTCGTAATTTTTGGTTCTAGGGTGTGGTTTTCGGGGTCAGCGAATCTAACGGTGTCATTCAAATTTACCTTCGACCCTCCCTGTTTGCCATGGCAACGAAATTTGAGACAAAATGGGCCATAATTCAGTTTCTGCTAGAGATATCTGTGAGATCTTTGCATCTATAGGGATTTTCGGAATTGTGCCATCGAATGCTGCCAATGAAATTTTGTTGTGACTCTCTCTGGATGCCATGACAACAAAATTTGGGACAAAGTGGGCTATAACTCGGTTTCTGTTAGAGATATTTGCGAGATCTTTGCATCTGTAGGGGGTTTTCAGCATTGGGCCATCGAATGCTGCCAATGAAATTTCACCCCGACTGATCCTTGTTGCCATGGCAACGAAATTTAAGACAAAAGGGCTATAATTCAGATTATATAAAAGATATCTTTAAGATCTTTGCATCTAATAGGAGGTTTTAGGGGACGGGCTATTGAATGAAGCCAATCTAATTCCACCACAACTGACCTTTGTTGCCATTTGAATGTCACGTGACCCCAAATGGTCAAGATCATGATTGTAAAATGTCTATGGCCAGATATTTCCGTAACTGATCAACTGTAGGAAAACGTTATTTTACTAATAAAACAGCAAATATAAATGTACAAAACATAAGTTTATACACTTGGTAACGGCAACATTTAAAGACTTGTACATCGAAAACAGCAAAGATTACTAAAGGTGATATTATTTAGCAGCACATTGACACACATTCAGTGTTATGTTTTCAATATCACCTTTTGTAATTTTTGCTGTTTTTGATGTGCAAGTCTTTAAATGTTGCCATTATTAAGTGTATAAACTTGTGTTTTGTACATTCATATTGTATATTATTCCCCGTTTGAAATTCAGTCACCAGAATACTGCAGTTTTGTTATCAAAATTTTGCAGAGGATTCCTTGTCCAATGGATGAGGAAGATCGGAAACCAGTCTTTCGAGAACTTGCAGTCTGTAAACAAGCAGCTGGTTGTCCTTATATGGTCAGCTATTATGGAGCTTTCTTTGGAGAGGTTGGTTTATGTCATAATAAGAATCGTAATAATAACAATTATAATGTCGTCCGTTTTGATGCAGCACTATAACTGCAACATTTTTGACCACCAGAGTTCTAGTAACTTGAGACTGCTTTTAACTTAAGCTTTTACAGATATGTGCTCCAGCAGGAATTTCTTTGATTTGGGGCTCCATGCAACTCCCATTAGGAATTTTGTGGGCTCTGGAACTAAGTTCTGGTGCATTTATGGCCCACATTGACCACTGTGTGGAATGAAGAGATTCAGTTCTGTTATGGAATGCATGCGTTGTGTGTGTATTTTCTTCAGGGTGATGTCTGGTTATGCATGGAGGTAATGGACGTTTCTCTTGACAAGTTTTATCGTGTTCTTTATGGTGAAGATCGGCGAATTCCCGAGATTGTTCTGAGGAAAATCACCGTTGACGTAAGTGTCGATAACATGTGAGGTTGAGGTTACTTTTATTATTGAACAAACAGAAGACAACAAAGCATTTGGCAATAATTGATATCATATAAGTTGTATAAAACAGTATTATTTGACTTTTGTAACTGTGAAATCCATTGCTAATAGCATACCAGTAATAATTTGGTCAATATAATGTTAATTGTGGCTCGCTGATAACAGTATATATGAAAAAAAATTTTTTTTTCAATGTGTGTGCATTACTGAAAGTGATACTTAACTCGTCCAAATTCTGCAGTTGCTAATAGGATTATTTGTCTCATTTTCTGTTGCAGTGTCTGTTATTCATCACATTTGCTTGACCTCATGTGATATGAAGTCCATCAGATAGACTAAACAAAAGTTCGCTGCTGTCGCCAGCATCAGTTTGTGGTGCTGGTAAGTTGCTGTGCATTGGCGTAGGTGGTCCATGCCTTGGAGTATTTGCATCGTGAGATGCGTGTCATTCATCGGGACGTGAAGCCGTCCAACATTCTGTTGAATCGAGCCGGTGACATCAAGCTCTGTGACTACAGCATCTCAGGATACCTTGTCAACTCCCTGGCACTGTCAATGGGTGTGGGCTTCTATCCGTATATGGCAGTAAGTGTATTGCTCATTTGTCCAGTTCATGTTTTTGTCATATGCCTATGCTGAAATTGAACAACAGGTTAAGTATGTGAAATTCTTTCTGTAAAAAATTATTATTCTAAAATGTCAGTTTTATACTTATAAATTTTCATGTTGGCTGTAATCCTGTGTTGCAGCCAGAACGGATAAAGGCAGATCAGGATAATCCTGGGTACAATGTCAAGTCAGATGTGTGGAGTCTCGGCATTACTCTGGTAAATGTTTTGCAACAACTATGCATTTTTTTCAAGATGGTCTGTTTGCAAGAAACTGTTATTTATTGTCCACACACAATCACACATATATTTAATAGTGCTTAAACAAAGTGGTTTAATAGTTTCTTTGTTAATTTTATTTTTATGCAGTTGCTTTGCATTGTCTGTTGGTCAAACTGCATCAAATGTTCAGCAGATCTTTTTGTTGTTTTTTTCTGTAGCCAGAAATCTCTCCCAGCAGCTTGCGATCTTTTGAATCTTAACAAGGACATTTTGAAACTGTTATTGAAATTGATATGAGTACACTGTGTCCCATAATTAGTGACTCCCTTTGCTTCAAACACACTTAATTTAGTTTGTAGTTAATGGATTTTAACGAAATATCATACACTACTAGCTTAACAGTACTTATGGTTACACCCATTATGATGCATGCACCTTACCATGTATGCTCTGTGTAACGACATTATGACGTCAGAGTTTGTCTGCATTAGCGTTAGATTCAGTACATCGTTATTAACAATGGGCTTAAGCAGCAGAATACCTGCCTTAAACTGAGAGCTTGCATCAAGGCCAAAGGTGGCCACTTTGAGCTCAAACTTTAAATAATTGTCTCCATGACTGTTTCAAATTTTGTGAAAAAAATTTATTGGGTCTTAACGATTTTGCACTAACTTATCTATGTCTTAACATGAGTATGCTTTTGAGTATGCACCACATTTGAGGCATTTCTGATGATTTCCTGTTTGAATTATCTGGTTATTTACTTTTCATTAGTAAATGTGTATCTCTCTATGTGTCTTTTTTCACGTGCACTGTTAATTTGTTTAATTGTTAACAGATAGAACTTGCGACTGGAAAGCATCCCTACTCTCAGTGGAAAACCGTTTTCCTTCAGATGCAGGAAGTTATTGAAGGTGACTCGCCACAGCTGCCGGCCGATCAGTTCAGCGACGACTTTAACGACTTTGTCAACTGTTGGTAAGTACACACGCTAAAGCTGCAACAGTATTTGTTTACCATATCATGCATGAGCTATATTGTTGATTATGTTGTCTGTCTGCTGAGAGAATTCATGTGCTAGTTTTTCTTATGTCAAAAAAGTAAAATTAGCTTACTTCATGAACTTGAAATGGACCCTCAAGTTGATCTTAATCTGGAGTCACCACAGCTTTCAAATCATATGCTTTTTAAATATTAAACATATGTAATTAGTGGCTTTCATATAAGTGGATATAGGTCTGCTTTCTTTGTTACGTTTTTCAGATTTGTTTTTAAAAACACTAGTTTCAATATATATGTGTATTTATATTCTGTTATGTTCTTACACAGTGGTAATGTTTCTGCTGATATAAGAGATGCATGTACAGCAGGCATTTTTGCTGTCTGCTAATCTCAGCACATGTTAAATGAACTATCAGTGTAAAATTAGATTATAAAAACCAGTAGCTTCAAGTCTTGACTATTTGCTGTAGTCCTAGTTTATGCTGCATTGTCACTCGCTGGAAACTTTCATTGCAGTGCAATTATGTTTAATTTACATTAGTTGGCTAATCATGTGTATTTTTCAGTGCTGTTGATTGGTTGTCATGGAGATGAACAGACAATGAGAATGAGTGTATGAGTCTTAATAAAGCAACGAGTCAGTAAGTAAATTTGTAGGTCACCCCTTGCAGAAAATTCTCGAAAAGTTATGTCTTTAGGCCTCATTTGCAATGCTTTCTGTTGATGTCACTGTTTTCTGCTCAGATGGAAGGTCTTGCACACATAAAGATGATGGGTGATGGGTGAGGTCAAGTTTTGCTAAGACTTTAGTTAAGACTAAGGCTAGTCTTAGATTGAAGTACGCCATACTAACCATACTTGGCTGGGAATTTCCAAACTTTGGTTGAAGACTTTGGTCTTAGACCAAAGTGTAAGTGAAAGTTGACCTTACTAGATGTGCATAATGGCTGTTTCTTTGTGCCTATGATAGTTTGAAGAAGAACGTAGCTGAGCGGCCAAACTACACCCGACTGCTGGAGCATCCTTTTATTGCAAAGGAGCCACTTGACAGCGACGAAGTTCAGACATTTGTGAGAAGCAGTCTGCTTGAGTTTGCAAAGAAATTTGGTCTCAGCTTCGATCAAGTCTCTTAGAAATGTCAACTGATTGCTGCTACTGGTGCATTTTGTTGCTAAACAGTTCAAACTGACATTATAAGTGAAATAAATTGTGACATTATAAGTTGAAATTTTGCATAGAAAGTATTTTTAAAAAATTTTTGTACTTGCTAAATATTGTCGTTATCTTTTTATAGCTTATATATGTGTAAAAAAATGGTAAGTAGTGTTCTGGGATATTCAGGTGAAATGAACCCGGAATTTTGCAAGTTAATTTTTTTACTGTTTACTTGTGTTTACTGTTGTTAAGATTTTTTCAACCATAACATACGAGTAAGAAACTTAGGTGTTAAAAAATTTTCGTGTCATAGTCAGGTATTTGATACTGACTGTTTTTGTTACAATTTTTGTTTATCTATCAAATTCCAAGTGCATTATTACTCACATGAATGTAGAAATAGTGAACTTTTTGCATATGTTGATATTGTGCATCATTATTTCAGATCTGCATTAATATCGTTGATATTTAAGCAACTTTTTTCTAATTTTAGTATAAATAAGATTTCAAGAATTTGCTGCTAACAGATAATGTTGTCATAAGTGGGAATATTCTTGACAGCATAACTTATGTGTATTGGTCATTTATAAAATTTCTGGTTTTGTATTTATATTCTGTAAACCTGGATTTACATCCAGATTGCCATGAAAATCCAGTTACTCTCACATCTCTTCCAGTTCTTCTCCCCCAAAATTTTGTTGAAATTTATCTGAGATATCTTGTTTACATGAAACAATGACTTACACAGATACTCATGCACCTAATTCTATGATCAGCTATGCCAGGAGAATGGCCGATATATGTTGTGTTCTGTGGAATTGAGGGAGGCATGGAATGGAAAGGGTTGGTGAGGGGAAGGCTCTGTCCTTTATGTTAATAATATTTTTTTATAATAAAGGAAGCTTGCAGAAAGAATGCATTATTTTGTGTTATCGCTGTTAAGTGCTGTAAGCAAGTATTTGTAAATAATGAATTGTGTAATGTTTTTGCTGTACTATATATAGAATATATGCATAAATCTGTGTGCAAAATATGATGGTTTTGTTGCAGTGTTGCATTTCACTAGTCAGTGCAACAAGTTATCAAATGTGCTGGTAAACTAACAGCTGTGATGTGACCACTAGTAACATTTCTACGCAGATAGATAGACCTTTGCCACAGTTAGCAGAATGTGGCTGTAAATAATGTTTGTTCCACTAGCAAGTTGTGTTTCTATTTCCTGTGAGATCTCTCCCAGTTTTGTTTGCAGCTGTTAGTATTCTTACGTGTACATGTATTTTTCCTAATTTTGTTTGTGTGCTAGCTTAGTATCATCGTGATATGAGAATATGTATTTTGTGTGAAATCTGTGCAAGTTGGATCAAATACGAATTGTTTTTCATGTAAAGTAACGCAATTGTTTGTTGTCCTTTGCTAGTCGGGTTTAACATTTAGTTATAGCTGGCAAACTACAGAACATAAATGACTATGTGTGGTTTTTCAGAGATTTCTGTGCAGTTTGTGGAACAGTAGTATACAGTGTGAAAATTATAACATGTGGACTGCATTATGCAGAACAACTTGCAATTATCTATATTCCAGCAATAAAGAGTGTTTAGAAAACATACATTGAAGCCAAGTAGTCTTAGGACTTAACGCCACGCTAAAGTTAATTCGTCCTTCATCATCATCATCAAGTACTAGAGCATGTAAGTGCCGTTATTTTATGGATTTTTTTGACATTTCTGTATTAGTAATTTTTTGGTGTTTGAATGCATTCGTAACTCACAAGTGTATGCGTGAAGGTAAGCTGTTGCTCATTGTCTGATTTGACATCGAGTGTGTTTGCGTTATTGTATGTGAAGAAAGCTGTATAGATGTGCTTTTAGATGCTGCAGCCAGCTGTGTTGACAGTGTAGTGGAGTTGTTTTAGTGTTTTTAGGGCTGTTGCTGATTAATTTTTTTCGTTGATTAATCTTCAAAAGTTAATCAAAATTAATACATTAATATCAATTTTTGTAGTCAATCAGAATTCAACTACTGGTTGTGGTCATCTTTCACAGACAAAGCGAAACTGGAGAAGTGATGATGATGCAGTACACATCTCACAAAGTGCAGACTGTTAAACTATCACTATACAATTACAAATTCTGATGACATGTTTGTGCGAAATATAAGTCAGATTACAAGCGTTCATCATCAGTCGTTTTAAGCTGTCAAGAAGTCCAAAATTTTACTTACTTAAAATAAATACATTTTGTAATGATTAATCGATTAATTGATCATTAATTTCCACAGCCCTATTTGTTGTGTTTGGACTTTGTGTCCCGCGTTCATGCTTGTTGCATAAGTTTGTAGTTTATTTTTTTCGTGTTTCACTGTTGAGTGTTTTTACTCTCGTTTGTGCAGTGGCCTGATCCAAGAATTCCACTGAAGTGTAATATAACTTATACAGAGGTTGGTAAATAGTGTTTGGTTTTAATTCCTGTTCTTGGAAGACAGTAATAGCATTGAAAGGCCATTGTACTGCAGCTGCTCTTGTTTTGTGTAACGTTCTGAATAGTTTGCGATGCAGTGTAGTTTGATTTCATTCAGTGTCATCTTGAGTCGTTTAAAGGTTCGGGAGTTACAGAAAGTTGCATTTTTTACAGACATCTGCAAATTTGCGACAGCAGATTACGGCTGATCAAAATTTCAATTTTGACTTTCAGTTCCTCTAAAAGAGCGATTTCCAGCCACAAATTTTGTATTTTTGGAAGAAAATATTCCTTGAAGATAAATTTTTCTGATGGGCTGAAATTTATGAGGACGGGACAATTGCTTCATCATCCTTTGCCATGACGCTGCGGATGTCATTCATTGTAACATCATTTTCAATGTTGACTCGAGTGTAGAATATTTCTGTAGCACCTTAACCAGGTTTTTGTATTGTAGATACTTTGCTTCTGGTTAAACTGGATTTGTTTGAATATCTGTTTAACTTTGAAAAAGATTTTTTTTGATGTTGAGTTTTACACTTAATATAATGGTTTGGAATATTTATTATTCTCAATTATATGGCTCATGTGCTATTTTACATTATCTTTAACCTAAATTTTTCTAACAAAATCTAGCTTATTATGATCACTATTTATTTCGTGAACCAGCTGTCAAGTCTCATTGAGTTGTTGATGAAATCTGCATTTTAATGTCTCAATCTGCTTCAGTAATAACTGTGTAGGTGAGTGCTTTCATTGGTGTCAGCTACTTAGCAATCCAATGCTTCCAATTTTTGCATTTGTTTAATACGTTTATGAATGTTTTGTGTTTGATTAATCTATCATTCCACGTATTATAGATGTTGAGGTAATTTGTTTTTGCAAATTTGCTGAATTTACTGTTCCGTGTAAGTGTGTAATATTTTATGTATTATGACTTCAGTACTTTGGGATTTGGTTGGGTTGAGTCAACAGCCGTGCTGTATAATCCCACAAGTCTTGGAGGCTTTGGCTTAGCAAGCACCTGGGTAAAACATTTCCGAGTGTGTGCATTTTTATCTTGTTGTCATTGAGTTTGTCATAGTTTTTATGTATATGTTAGTTAAGGTTTTGAGATATTTGTCACTGTTATAATAAGCACAACAGTGGATTAATTTTATGGTGATATGCTGACGAGGGATCAATAAACAGTTTTATTGGTTATGTTGCTTCAGTGAATCAGTGTTTCTGACTTTGAGCTGTCCCTAATATTTGTATTGCAAACATCATTTTTTAGAAACTGTATTGAAAATTTGCTGGTGTTCATAATGCGCTGTAGTCTGTGCCAAACGTACTAGAAATTGTTTATTTTTGACCGTAGTAATTCTTCAGTGGCAATGTTTGACAGAGCATATTCAACATCTTTTGACAGCGTTTAATAAATAAGTCTATATACCATCTAAGTGCAGGATTGAGGTAGCACTGTTTATTAACAGAACTTCCGGTCAGTTTGTCAAGATCACACACATACCATAGTGAAGTCAGTGTACAAGAGCCAATCAGAAGAGGTCAATTTGATATCTGGTTGACTAGCAGCTTCGTTGTCAAATAAGTTAATACAAAATTGCAACCTTTATTAGTTAGTTTGTTGATGTTCTGGCAACCGCTGCTGCCTTCGTCAGAACAACCGTCCACCAGATGTCATTCCAGTGAAGGCAGGAGTGATTGCTGAAATGTCAACAAAGTAACTAATAAAGGTTGTATTTTGGTGAATTTCCATAACTGATTAGTTGCCGCTTCAACCCGTCAGTATACTCAACGAGCATAACTTCAATATCAGCTTGCATTGCGACAGTCTTATCTGTGACGAATTTCACGAAATCTTCTGCTGTGTGTGAGCTGCCGATTGGCTTGTTTTCCCATGACGACCGACAGAGTTTCTTAATGTCGCCACGCTGTTTGAACTGTTGGACAACCTGTAGCCTACTTTCATTGTAATATTATTGCAGTTATGTCATACTCACATTGATGACTGTCTGGAGGATAACAGGGAAGAATATTAGAACTACCATTATGTTAATTACATATACATGCATATGATGGAGTTCTTACAATTTTAGGTTAACCTCATTTTTTGTATTTTTGTGTTTTGTGTTTCTGTAAAGGTTTAACTTTCTGTTTATTGTAAAGTTTAAACTTACCGTTTCATTATTGTGTTTGTGTGCATTCTGCCTGAGAAGGCCATCCCCGAAATGACCTATACTGTGTCGGGTGGGACGTTAAACCCTACTCACTCGCTCACTCACTCACTCAT
>Ga0056128_1008471_pt1 | contig 12962 bp, 7 predicted proteins | sample WorMetLIZISLAND2_FD_71113 | JGI IMG/M metagenome (GOLD analysis project Ga0056128, IMG submission 71113) | Marine gutless worms symbiont microbial communities from Max Planck institute for Marine Microbiology, Germany - Olavius geniculatus... ...
CCATTCGTCGATTGCGTCATCGACAACGGTCTGCCGTAGGCCAGACCAGACCTCCACCAAGCGCTGCTTCAGTTCATCCACATCTTTCACCGGCTTCTGGTACACACACTGCTGTACACGACCCCAAATGCAGTAGTCAACAGAGTTGAGGTCGGGGCTGTTGGCCGGCCAGAGGTCAGGCGGGATGAACGCTGGTGTCTCACGACGCAGAAACTCAATCGTCGCACGTGCCCGATGTGCGGGTGCATTATCTTGCTGGAAAACGTACGTACGTAACCTAAGCTGGTACCCCGTTTTATGAAATATCGTAAGCCCGTAACACACTACGATATTGAGTACTTTTTGACGATTTTCTCAGCTAATCATTATTGTTATTAGGCACAGTTTGTTGGAGTTATTTCAAAACGTAATAGGAGACCGGTTTTTTGAGACACAGTGTATATTTAGGCTGTAGTGCATATTTAAAGTGCACAATGTCAGCCAATGGCCGAATCTTAATAGTTACATTGGCCTTATCTTGCACCGTTTCTTCGATACGGCAAATTATTATTAGATGAAAATGGCTAATTTTTCTTACTTCTGTTATTTAGTGGCCTCTTTCGAATTTCTGGAAAAAAATTTACGAATTTTGAAACTTAGAGTGTTTCAAGGAGCCGACAGTGAAGATTCCGAATCCTGGCTTGCACCCTTTTGGTAGGGCAGCAGGGCAGGAAGACCAACTGACAAACGAACGCCTCTGCCGTAACATTGGCTCTATCATGCTGCTATTCTGACTCCCTGTAAAAATGAAATATCGCAATGTGCTGTGCAGTTCGACGTAGGTAGCGTCTGTCATCTAATGCTTACTGGTAGTTACGTCGTTCGGAGCAAGGCTCAACTCAGTGGATACCGAGTGTTGGTGTGTATGACTACTGCGTGAACGATCGTCGTCCATTATTAACCGCCGCCACCATCATCGATGTCGAATAAATAGCTAAACGTCCGGTCGGTCGGTCCGCCAGCATGCAGTAAATCGCATCAGTTGCCGTAGCACCATCATCGTCATCGTCATCTGGCGCGGGCAATATCAATTTGCGTTAAAGGTGTCAGTAGTTTGACATCGCGCTCTGACACTCGCTGCTGCGAGCGCAGGTGTGCGGATTTGCTGACATTCCGGTCCGCCGCCAGCATATAGCCGCCATTCCGGCGTTAAACGTTCGCCTATTGGAAAACTACAACTAATGCGAATAGAAATAACAAAAGTATGTGTTGGAAAAATGACTGTCAAGATGCCTGTTTAATGTGGCGCATAAACTAAAAGAACTAAAAATATTTGAAACATGAAGCAAACTGCCCAAGATGTCAGCTCGGGCTTATAAGGAACAAAAAATCAAATAGTTAAAGTTATTCTCATATATTGCCAACGCTTTTAGTCAAACTGCAACACGTGCTGTATAATAAAAGTTACAACTAGAAAGCAGTCATAGCCCGCAAGTACCTCCGCCAACGCAATGTTATTCGCCACGTGGCGTCACCATGTTCGCTTTGCCAGCGGTTCCCTTATGCCATCTTTAACGCAATGGTAACGAAAATTTCAAAGTGATCCAGAATCCAGGATTCCTTCCGGATCACCCCCAAAATTGAATCACTGGTAGTTTGTGCCACTCCAGACATACCCTCAAAATTTCAGAAAGATCCGTCCATAACTTTTTGAGTTATCTTGCTAACACACAGACAGACAAACAAACAGACAGACAAAGTTTGGCAAAAACATTACCTCCTTGGCGGAGGTAACTACAGTACAGGTATAGCTCTTCATATAGAAAATCTATCTCAGAGCTACTTGACAAAAAGAATGAAACGGTGCTACCTGCCACCGAACACAATCGTACCCCGCCTTAACCACATGCAGCTAAGCAGACGTGCAAGTAGCTACTTAAGTTAGGCCTACCTATCCCGGTGGGATGGAAGGCTAAGTTGACCTGTGTGTGTGATTGGTTTTCGGGCCTACCGTGCAGCTGTAAGCTTACAAGTTTGGCCCTTTGGTCTGTCTGTCGTCCGTCGTTTGCCGTCTGTTGTTTGTAACGAATTGCGGGCAATTTGGATCATACAGTTCACGGGGAATCAACATTGTTAAATTTAAGGTGAAACGAAAGGGGAAGGGAAAATGTGCGTGTTTCAACCGAAAACTGTCCGTATCTTAAACAGTAATTACAGATGACTCACAGAAAGTTGCACAAGCCTTTTCAGATGAGATAAAAATAATCAATTTTGGATGACCTTGAAGGGATATTATGCACTTTGTTATGCCTTTGACTTTGTTATTGTGGCTAAACGGTAAGTCGTAGGGGGGTTGGCGATGGCGCCGGGCGACGACGAGTTCCTATATACAGGCTGAGTAATAGTAACCATGTAATTGTTTTTATGTGCAGCGGTTTAGCCGCAATTTTCAATGCAAGGTTCTAGCTATTAGCCTAATCGCCTTATCTTACAGAAACGGTAGGTCTTTTCTATCGACAGCTGGACTTTATGTTTTGGCCACATATCGAGACTCTTCGCCTATCCAAAGACAGTTACCCAGCCAGCTAGTAGCGCCCATGGCAGGTCCCGTTTATAGCAACTGCGTCGATCGGACAAAAACGTGACGCTAGTGACGTCACCAACAGAGTTGGCCAGTTCAGTTTCGCTTAGTTGGCGGATCTAAGTGGCTGAATCCGGACGCCTCATCAGTAAACGCAGTGTGTTCTGGACGAACGATTAATGGCGATTGTTTTAGCGAGTCCGTCCTATACACAATTTATAAGCACTCGACACGCTGTTTTGTCGCACAATACGAGTTTGCTGCAGCTTTTCACTGTTTTGCTGCTGCTTGTCACTCGCTGAAATGAGTCGTCGACGCTAGTTATCCATTTGCAAGTTATTATACTCAGTTGTCCACGTGCCAACATTCAAAGCGTGTGAATCATAGGCAAACCTGAAAATTGCTGTTTATCAAAACGTCACTGTGGCGCCATCGGCAGTAACGTGTAACCAGTTTTTGAAAATTAAATAGCATTTTTAGCATAAACATTTTTGAATGCTGAAAAATTGGTAGGTGGTCATGTTAAAAAGTTTATAACTTCATCGTTTATCAACAGAATCACATTTTACTTAGCAGTTAGATGTAGAAGATTTAAGTAAATAAAGCTGTAAAATTTCGTATTAAAATCCCAAACGGTTGCCGAGAAAACGGCAAAAAAGTTAGGAGTCTACTTTTTTCTGCCGCACCCTGTATACTATACGTGAATAGCAGTTTATGCATATGCGCATGTATAGTTGAACGGTTCCGGTCGTCGCCACAAGATGTCGTTGACTATATAGCCCGGCGGTTGATCGGATGTTCGCGATCCATTAATTAATTATCGCATTTAGCGCCTGACAGCGCCGCTAATGGTGATGTAAAGCGGTAGCGCATCGCTGTGTGGACGACTGATGATTCGTCAAAATGACCGGACGGACGTCACGTCAATTGTCGCAATATTGGCCGTCCTGCTGCATAATGGAGAGATATCATTGCGACGACACTTGACAGAGTGCCTGGAGCAGAGTAATGGGGGTTTATCTGGCCGAAGTTGCTGACAATTGGGAGAGTTAGTTTGCAAACGATGCATAGGCCTATCATCCACACTTTCATCAACTGCCAAATGTGGTCGCCGCCCTACATAGGCGCACACGTCCTATCTATAGATGTAAAAAAACGATTTTTACGTTTTTTTATTCTTGCCACGTTTTTTACGTTTTTTAACGTTTATTTATTTTTCTTGGAATGTTTTTTACATCTATGGTCCTATCTTAACCCCACGGTAGTTTCCGAAAAAATGGAAGGTTGAGTTTACCTAAGTTGCCAATGTTTACCATTACTCAAACTGTCGCACGTGAGAGATAACTCGAGTGCGCAATTATCGGCCACCGGATGGCGCCACTGAACGGCCACGAAAATAAATAAATATCACGTGACCGCGGCTACGTATGACGCCATTGTACATGCACTGTGTCTCAAAAAGATCCCCGACGTGTCAAGTTATCATAATATGTATTGTCTTAAATGATTATGTAATATTTCTCTTGTTCGCCTTTTCTCGGATTGTGAACCGTTTAATGGTAAATCAAACAGTCATTTGATGGCTAGCTGTGTCAGGAATATTCGTACCAAACTTTATTAGAAGTACTGTGGTACTGCAGCCGCTGTAGGCCTACTATAGCATTAGTGCCTAATACTGCAAATACTATTTTTGTTTACCACTAAACATTAGCATCACCAGTAAACAGAAAATTATATCCTGTTCACACGATAAAACTGGCTCGACGAATGCACGACGAGCGCTTGTCAGGCCAGCTTTATCGTGCGAACAAGGTGTTACTTTTGTAAAACCTGCTCCATAAAAATAACTCCTTAAATGATTGTGTTACATTGATGCCCGTGGCTGATTTTCAAATTTATGTCACTGGCCAATTCAGCGGAAAATTTGCAATAAAACTTTGTTAAAGCTCTCGCCATACTCTGTAAGCGCATCGCTGCACTAAAGCTTGTGAAATCTATATCTTTAAAAGAGGGATGTAGCAGTTTGGACTGCCATTGGCTGTGACGTCATATAGACATCGTCACCATGGTGACACATCAACATCTTTATAGCTAGCGGTAACGCTGCAGTGTAGTACGCTGCATGCAGCGCTGTGTGTCGAGGCCGCAGACCGAAATGAAACCCGGACGGCCGAAAATTGAGGCCGCAGGCCGAAATCGAGGCCGAAGGCCGAGTTGAGGCCCGAAGGGCCGAAAATGGAGGCCGCATTTCGATAATATGGCAAAGATCAAGCGGACAGGGAGCGTAGCGGTATAATGTGATTTATAAGCGTGCATTGCGTGTATTGAGCAAAAATGTGAGGTAATACGAGTATAAACCTTCGTATACGACAGACAGCAATCATGTGGAAGAATCAACTTACTGGACGTCATTATTTCGCGGAAAAGTCCTTTCTGCTTTAACGCCGTATTCTTTGCTGTAGGCCTACCCTACCATATGCCGATCTCCTATTTTTAGTGTATAGTTATGTCGATAGCAAAATGAAATTAAAATAACATCAAACAACTTTTTTGGGCAGTTAAGTCTGGAATAACGGTTTGCTTTAGTCGGTTTTTAGCAGACATTACTGAAAACAGTATGCTGCCTATTATGGTAAACAAATACTGCATTTACAGCGCGGTGGAAAAAGCGTTTATCGTTCGTTGGGTTGTTAAACACTGCAGTATAACCGGCGTACGTGTGTGCTGATGCTCATAAAGGCAAGCGCTGTCCGTCCATTTATTCCAGTCCACTCCATCACATGCGTTGCTTGGTCGCTAGTTCATCGTCTGGCGAAGTGATAGAGCGATAATGTACTGGTCGGTTGATGGTCATGGCGCCCGACGTGAGGCCGCGTCAGGGTGTGGACAGACAGACAGACAGACAGGCGAGGCAGGCGAGCGATTGTGTGCTTCTTGACGATAGATCTTCCGCACTCCGCGCGTCCAGTCGACAAACAATTGTTATTACTACGCCGCCGCCACTTGACCGACCGCGCCGCCGTCCGTCCTTCCGCGTCATAACGTAAATGATGGAAAAGTCCAATTTCGGGCCGACGCAAATGGACGTTTTGGCGGTTATTAAGCGACGGTCGGTCGGGCACTCGCCAATCGGACACGTTCACGCAATTGTTTCATTAGACGGTGGAGAGTTGCGGCCGCGCGACGTGAAATATGAGCCGACGGACGGACCACGGGACGGGCCGATAGGCGGACTGTCGCCGCGGGGGTTGCCTCACCGCCATGATCACCGCTAGCCGCTACTCATGACAGGCGCTTGTCGACCACAAACGATGAGTGATTAGCTTTAATAGCGCTCTTCTGGGACCGGCGCGCGTTCGTTTGTCCGTCCGTTCGTGTGTCCGTTTGTGCGTTTTCTCCTATCAACCGCCAAGCATTTCTCCAACAAATTCTCGCACGTGATGCAAAAGGTGATGAATTTTCGCAGTAATTGTTTCAATGGCACACTAAGCACTGATTCGCAGTACTAAGGTGATCATTAAATGTCGCATCAATTCTTAAACGCCTCGCTACCTGTCCGTCAGGTGGTAGCAAAACTATTATCGGTAGAGGTTTGAGATATCCGGTCGCCTCTACTTTCGTACTTTGCTTTCTCCTTACGTCAACAATCATGACGGCCCTGCTTAAGTTGTCGTTTTAGCCGGTGTCCGGGTAGGGGCGCCACTGTCGCTGTACTGCGCATGCGTGCGTAGCAGATGGTGTGCTAATAATAATACTGCCTGCCACGTGACCGCCAAACGCATCACGTGACACTGGTCAATACGTCATTGATACGTCGCCTAATGACGTCACACGTCTACGATGACGTCACATTCTACCTAGCTCAGCACTCGAGCGACGTTATAATATGGCTTACCGCATACAGCTATTTATACAAGTATCGTGTTTTGTACGTATTTAAATCGAATGAATGTTTAACTGAATTTGACGTGGATAAAACCATGTATAAAGATAATTTGTTGGAAAAGTTTGATAACTAATCCATGTTTTATTACGCTCAAAAAGCACAAATTATCCATACAGGGTGCGGCAAAAAAGTAGACCCCTAAAGTTTTTCGCTGTTTTCTCAGCAACCGTTTAGAATTTTAATTTGAAATTTCACAGCTTTATTCAATAAAACCTTCTACATCTAAGTGCCAAGCAAAATATGATTCTGTTGAAAAACCACTAAGTTATAGATTTTTTAACATGACTGCCTACCGATTTTTAGCATTAAAAATGTTCAACCTACAACACCAATTCAACAACAACGTGTAAACAACACAGTAATAACTGATGATCAGATGTCAGAATTTTATTGTCACTGTGAATGTTCAAAGTGCCCACCGCCAGCTCCGAGCTCCAACACAAGCCTTCAGTCGCTTAATTTGATAAGTCTTTCGCAGCCTTGTCAATCGGTCCTTACGGCAGGTTGCCCCAGATAACCTGAAGCGCTTCCTTGACTTCGGCGATTGTTTTCGGCTTTGTTTTAAGCTTGGAGTAAGCCTCCAACATTGCACCCTACACGCGATAGTCAATTGGGTTTATATTCGGCAAACTTGGAGGCCACTGGTCCTTTGTGGTCAAATCTGGACAGATGATGATGGTCCGCAGTCCGCTCCGTGCGCTGCGTGCTGTGTCTGCTGGCGCGCCGTCCTGCTGGAAGATGAACCCGGTGGGCAGCCGGCAATTGCTTTAAAAGAACGATAATTTAGTGATAATTTATAAACAATATAAATTACTGTTTATCAAAACGTCACTGTGACGTCATTGGCAGTAGCCTGTAACCAGTTTTGGAAAATTACATAGCATTTTTAGCTTGAACATTTTTAATGCTGAAAAATTGGTAGACGATCATGTTAAAAAGTCTATAACTTCGTTGTTTTTCAACGTAATCACATTGTACTTGACAGTTAGATGTAAAAGTTTTTGCTTAATATAGCTGTAAAACTTCGTGTTAAAATCCCAAAAGGTTGCTGAAAAAATGGCGAAAAACGTTAAGGGTCCACTTTTTTGCCGCACCCTGCAGACGTATACCGATATTAAGACTAATTTACTGTGGAAGAAACTAACAGCAGAACAAAAGCTGTAGGATAAAAACTACGCAAGTTGCAAACAAGAAACTGTATTTCTACGTCTTCTTGACCTCTTACGTCAAAATCTAAACTATAAATGCTACAAATATCATAAATACCAATAACCTTTTATGATATAGAATTCGTCATCTGGTATTATACGGTACACCGTACACAATGCGCAACGACAACGAAAGTTGCAAGTTTGCAACAGGCACATGCAACATAAAAATACTTAATCTTGCACTATATTGTTTCTGTATCAACTTTTTCGCCTCGTGCAGATTTGGTTGTTTTTTCCTTGACGTGCACTATATAAATTTACTTAGGGCCTACTTATTTATTTACCTAACCTAAAACATCTGCACAGCGCCGACAATTTATGCGGCCGTCTGCCTGCAAAGCCCTGTACACGTGGCCGTAACTCTGACTCTGATTTTTGAAACCAAAAAAAACTGACACACTGAATTATGGTTTTCCGTTTTTCCGTTTTCGAGTCAAGAGCCGTACGAAAAGAGACAGAGAGACGGACAAACAGATAGACAGACGGCTAAAACGCATAATGCGGCCTCTGGGACGGCCGCATAAAAAGCTGTCATCAAATATCTGCATGCTGGGTCCGCCACTGTGTAACGGACTGATATAATAGCGAGCGATCGTCAGTTTCACTGATGCTTTGGAGTTTGGGCGCCGCAGCATCAACGACTGACGTCATGTTACAGCAGCAGCCGCAACAGCAGGGGCGGAGCCTCACTGTCACGTGACGTCAGCGATTTCGCACGCCATTGGCTGCCGCCCTGGGCGTGGACAGACCGGCGCCGGCGCTCGGCGACCATTACAGATGATGACGGTATAATCGCGCTGTCCGACCGAGAGATGGCTTTTAATTTCAGATGGTAGCCTACTAAAGTCCACCAACCGCCACACGAGCTGTTTGTCCTTCCGGTCTGCTGCGAGTCGGGTACCAGCCTACAGCGCCGTATATATCTGTCACTAACACCTGCTGAAGCGTTTTTTGTTCTCGCTATTATTGTTGTTATTATCATCGTTATTGTTATTGCAAAAGATTCGCAGAATCAAGTTCGACATCAGATCGGAGTGAGACGCGAGCGCATACATACTGTTGGAACGTTCCTGTCATGCGTTGCAATGACGACGGAAGTAGCGTCGCGGCGTTGCTATAGCCTACCTGTACTTCCACCGCCGATCAGCACACAGCTTGCGGGTGGTCACGTGACGGACTCCATGACGTCATCGTCGCCTGCTACTTCTTCCGGTCGCGACGTCGCGGAGAAGAGCGACGACAGAAGAGTGGAGCCGAAGCAGCGGCCGCAGAAACTGTCGTTCGGCATCAACCAGATCCTTCATTGCGACGACGACGATGACGACGACAACAATGACTATGGTCGTCGGAACGGTGACGCAACATCCGGCGGAAGTGACGTCACGACGGCGTCATGCACGATGGCGCTGATCCGCAGCGCGTTCGGCAGCTACGTGTCCGCCGGTGCTGCCGCCCAAGCCGCCGTCGGTGGATCCGCCGTTCCCGGACTGGTGGCTGCAGGCGGACTCTACGGTGGCGGATCGTCGGCGGGAGTGATCCGCGTCCCCGCGCAGAGACTGTCGACGCCCGGCGTTTGCGTTCCTCAGCCAGCGAGCGCTGCCGCAGCCGCCGCCTGCCGACTGTCCGCCATGATGTTCCCGTGGATGCGAGAACGAAAAGACGGCCTCACCTGTACGTATCTATTTAGCTTCCCATTCACCCACCACCGCCATTTCTCGTGGCAGAAGCATAAAACTCAACTTTTAAGTAAGTAAGTAACTCAAGTCAAGAGGCACGTATTTCGTAGCAGCTATGTGCCGCGATATCTCAATTAACACACGTGTCCTTATCAGTCGTTCCTCGTTCTTACTGTTCCTTCAAGCCTGTTAGCCTGCTTAAGTTCAAACTTTGTATTGCTATATCCTACACGAAAGTACGAAAGTTTAGCAAAAGGTGACGGAAGTATTGCGTTTTTACTTCTTCGAATTCAACCTCCTGCGTTCAAGGAATCCTCTCTACGAGGGCGTCAAATTTGGGTACCCCTTCAAAACGCTGCAAACGCATCATTATTTTATTGCACGTTGTGCACTAATTTCCCAGGTGGTAGCGCCGATGCTGTCGCGCATCACGTGAGCATTGCTAAAATTATTTGTTTACCCCTACCGTACCATTAGCATTCAACAAAAACATACCCTATACAACACGAATACAATTAGTAAGGCAATTGTAACTCATGACTTTCGACCGAGCTTACCGCCTCTGCTTGCAGAGACCAATCGACCGACTTTACCGGAATCGAGTTTACCTAGACCGAGTTTACCTTTCTTACACCTTTATGAACTCGTGTGGCTAAGAACTGTATACACGAGCAAAAGATCACCCGTACTTTAGCTTGATCTACATGTACTTCATTATTTGATCATCTTGTTATCTATAACAGTACGCTTTTTTGTTACCAAAAAGCATAACACGAGAACAACCTCATAAATGTGTTACCTGAAAGTTGGGTTTATGACTTGTCGACAAAAATAGCAGCTTTTCCGCTTATCTGCAACTTATAGTTTAGGCTACACATAAACTAAGATTCTGCTGTACATTGTATACAGTTATCAGTTATGATTTATGTGTATTGATGTGTGAATAATAACTAGTAATTACCGCAATATTTTCAGTTCGTTGACGCTGACGATCGTCTTTCACGTTTATTTACAATTTGTAAATTTAGCAAGTTGCTTTGCATTATCTGCTGTTGAATAACGTGAATACAACGTCATAAAGTGCTATAAGTAAGTAAGTAAGTAAGTAACAATTTATATAGCGCCGAAATCTCAGAAGAGAATCAGGGCGCATTGGAGGGAACTTTATACATATATATAACAACGTCATCAATATCTTTGATGATCCATGTAGCTGGAGATGATGGCTGTACGTTTCATTAAATTCATTGGTGAACTCTAAATGCCCCTCGATTGTGACCTGGGGGAGACAGAGAAAGCGTGACGGACAACTGAATGAACTGGGCGGAGTGACGGGTGCAAGCTAATTAAGTTGCCATCATCATCGTCATCAGCAATCGACATCAAAGCGACAACATCCGTTGCAACGCCGCTATGCTATACAGGCTGTACGCCAACTGTATGCATGACTGAGTGATGTCTAATATATACCGGCGATCACAATTTAGCTGTCAGCTTGTCAAGTTATAGCCTGCATATGCTGTCCGAATGTCAAGCGTGCACCAGGGTAATGAGTATAGAGAGATAAATGTGTATGTTTAAGCCGGCAATAATGTAATGTTGTTGTCAGCCCGTGCTCATTACCGTCCGTGTTCGCCGTGGATTATAGGGGCCAATATGCTACATCGTTAACTGAGCTGGCAGCCATTACGTAAAGTAACCTCATTTTGAGAGTAGACGTGCACTGTCAAAAACATCGACACAAATCCGACGTCCCTGAACAAAGAAAGTACGGCAGCCTGATGGGGAATGGGCCCGTGACGAAATCTGCTTAACACTCATCCCGATCGCGACTCGGCTACGCCAACCCTGTTCTTTGGGCGTGTTATCGCACAACATGACCCGTCTTCAACGTGTGCAGAACTTAGTCGTCCGGAGATCTAAGCGCCGATCAACAAATTCGCGTCCTTTATAATACTGGAACATTTACACTGCAAGACTGCCGATCGAGGCGAGTGGCGCATCAAGTTCAAGATCGCTTGCATTATCTACAAAATCTATATCCGCCAACCAGCCTGCTTACACTCAGTGTTGAAACATGACGTTTTCATCGTTTTTTTGTCAGTCTCTCGTGTTCGCGCTGACATGTTTCAGTTATCGTAGTTTTGCAGTAACCGCTCCCGACATTTGAAATAGGCTACCAAGTTATACCCCGTTTACACGACGAAGCAAACATCAAGCAAACATCAAGCAAACGTACGTGCTCGACGCGTGCTTTAAGTTTGCTTCATGTTTGCTTCGTGTAAACGGAGTATTACACTTCTTTTGCACATTCGCCAATGTCCTTCTATATGTTATTGCTGTTTTCGTCGCCAACTCGAGACTGCTTCTATAACGTAGCTTTTATAAGCGTTCTACTTAATACCATGCACTGGACCTAATAACTCATCAGCAGATTCGGCTTTCTGCCCACCCCCCACCCCTTATTTTCCCTCTGCATAAATGTACTCACTTGCATAACATCAACTTATACGCAAAGACTTTACATAAATATGAATGGATTTTTAATTTGTTAATCTGCGAACACAAAACATGTCAGAACTGTCAAGCCTTGTGCAAGGCTAAAACTGTCCGCGGTAGCCGACGTGGCGTGTTGCGATATTTACAGCAATGACGTCAGCGTCGCCGCCGTTAGTTATCGGCCTATAACAGCAACTGCTAGCAAGGCTTTATGACGCATTGGTAAAGTATCCGAAAATTCTATGATGTGACCTTGACCTTTGACACATGACCTTAAAATTCAATAAGATTGTTGCAGTTGTCGAGGTACATGTTTCTGCAAAATTTCGTCAAACTAAGTGCAGCAGTTTATTAATTATCGTGTTAGCAACAAATACAAGAAATTTGAGCGAATGCTCATGGCATGTGCGACAGCGACATACAGTAGAGTTCATGCTAAATAATTCTGTCGTAAGCTTATAGGACAACTTTGGCCTAATTTTTACGCACGAAAGCAGCTACTGCTTTCAGCGCGTCTTAGCCATCGCAATTCTGTTCGTCTGTCTGTCCGTCTGTCCGTCAGGCACACGGGTGGATCAGTCAAAAACGGTGCAAGCTAGGATCACCAAATCCACACTGTCGGCTGCCTGGAAGACTCTAGTTTCAGGAACCGTAAAGCTTTTCCATAAATTCGAAGAGGGTCACTCCGAACGAGGGCCCTAAATGAGAGGGGGTGGTCAAAATTTGCGATTTTCGGCCAATAACTCGCTGTATCTCAGTAACAGTGCGAGATAAGGCCTAGGTTACTATTAATCACTAATAGCAAATCGTATACTGGCTTTCGATTGGCGCCGAATTCAATGACCTTGGATGATCTTGAACGCCAAAATAGGGGGTTTTATGGTTTTTATGGCCATTTTCGCCTGTGAGAGTCTATATCATTCACAAGGGGGGCACGCCGCTGACGCCATACGCGCCTATGGCCGATGTGTATTATGGTCCCGATGGGCCGAGTCCAAATGATATGCGATTTTCGAAACTATAACTACTGAACTGGAAATGCTATAGGCTTTCGCGCGTCTCGTGAGCTT
>Ga0056128_1008473_pt1 | contig 12961 bp, 10 predicted proteins | sample WorMetLIZISLAND2_FD_71113 | JGI IMG/M metagenome (GOLD analysis project Ga0056128, IMG submission 71113) | Marine gutless worms symbiont microbial communities from Max Planck institute for Marine Microbiology, Germany - Olavius geniculatus... ...
ATTTTGCCCCCCCCCCTAATTTCCCCCAGTCGGACTTAGGGCGCCGGGCGGACTCACGTTGGGCTTTGCCCCAAATTTCTAGTTATGGTGTGCTTTTGTGCAACCCAGAACTGCTACATCGTAAGCTGTAAAGCCATTCTGAACCAGTATTATCAAACACTTGTATTTAGCCTACCTACGGCAAATTGGTCAGTAAACAATGCAGTGAGGCCGCCGGGCGCCGTAAGTCCGATTGGGGAGACAGTTAAGAGGTTGAAATTTCGTTTGCAGCAAAGTCACGTGACCCGAACGCAACTGCATTATCATATACATGTGTAGCAAGTGCAATGTTGAACTTGGGTGGTTCGAGATGAGACAACAGAACTTTGTTGAAATAATTTCAACAATGTTTCTGTGTTCGACGTGGAATCGATGATCGTAGTTGTAAACGCCATTTTCCGTTTATCGCTAGGCTATCTATATCTGTTCTAGAGATATATGCGATCAATTCTAAAGTTGTTTGAAAACGCGCGAACTGTCGATGTTGGGTAGGTCGGAATGAGCAAACAACTTTGCGGTTAATAGACCAAAGTTCACCAGATTTCTTTTGTTCAACGTGGGGAGAAACGGTAGTTGATAACGCCGTTGACCGCTTGTCAGTATCTTAATCTGTTTTGGAGATATTTGCGGTCAAATTTGAAAGTTGTCCTAAATCACGCCGAATTTTAGACGTTTTTTGCCTTCCCAAATTTTAAGGGGGCGGTGCCCCCCCAAATGTTGTATATAAGTGATAATGTTCCCCTTATGGCACGTCATGTGGCAAAGTTTCATGGGGTTACTCCCCCTAACCGCAAACCCTAATACGCTGAATTATAAGCCAATTTTTGATCCCCTTTGAAAACAAATTGTTGGGGGAGCCCCCATCTTCATTGGGATGTAGGATATATATAGCAAGACTTGGATATTCTGTAGCGCATGTAAAAATTTCGGCTTGCAGCACTTCCTAGGGGCTGAAATATGGTATTTCGAAAAATTCGATTTTCAGGATATAATTGCACCTGTAAATCTCCGTAATTACTGGACCAAAGTTCACCGAACTTTTTTCGCCCAAAGCGGGAGGAAACGTTGTCGGTTAAGTAGTTTTCCGATTTTAGATATCTCTATCCGTTCCGGAGATATTCGTGCTCAAAAGTGTGAAGGGGTCCGAAATCGGACCAAAATTAGCGTTTTTTCGCCCCACAATTTTTTTGGGAGGCAGTCCCCAAATTTTTGGACCTGCGTTATAAAATTGAACATGCTTCCGACCATGACGCAAAATTTCGCGGCGATCGGCCAATGGACCTCAGAGATTTCACGTTGAAAAAAATTTTATTTATTTAATGCCTTCCGGGAACTACCGTTCCGGGCGGCCTTAAAATGTGTGCCAGCGTGCGCGCCGCTAGCAAGCCTCTGTTATTCTCTAGCGCGTGCAGAAATTCGAGGGCACAGCAACCCCTAGCGGTTGGGATTACGGTTTTTCAAAAAGGCGACTTGGGTTTGTCGGGGTCCACCCTTTTAGCAATCGCAATCACAATCTAAAGTTGTCTAAAATCGCCCAAAAATGTGCGTTTTTATGCGCGAAAGCAGCTACTGCTTTCAGCGCGTCTTAGCCATCTCAATTCTGTCCGTTTGTCTGTCCGTCCGTCTGTCTGTCACACGGGTGGATCAGTCAAAAGCGGTGCAAGCTAGAATCACCAAATCTTCACCCGCGGCTGCCTGGAAGACTCTAGTTTCAGGAACCTTAAAGCTTTTCCATAAATTCGAAGGGGGTCACCCCGAACGAGGGCGCTAAATGAGAGGGGGGTGGTCAAAATTTGCGATTTTCGGCCAATAACTCGCTGTATCTCGGTAGCGGTGCGAGATAGGGCCTAGGTTACTATTAATCACTAATAGGAAGTCGTCCACTGGCTTTCGATTGGCGCCGAATTCAATGACTTGAATGCTAAAATATGGGGTATTGCGAATTTTTGGCGATTTCGGTCTGCGACACAAGTCTATATCATTCACAAGGTGGCGCCACAGAACTATCGTTATGCGATCCAGATAGAGAATTTGGTATTTGTATATTAACTTAGCGTGAACACCCCAATTTTCAGTTAAACTACTGAACCAGAACTGCTTTAGGCTTTCGTGCGTCTCATAAGCATTAGCTCAAATTTCTTGTAGCCTTAAATGACCCTCTTGTTCTGCACGGTAGTGTAAGGGTAAAACTGTGCTGCAGTCATTAACTGGCTGTGAGTTAAAAATATAACAGGTTTTTGATTTCGTCATTTTGCCCAACCCCGAAAACCCCCTATAGACGCAAAGATCTCGCAGATATCTCTAGCATAAGCCGAGTTATAGCCCATTTTGTCCCAAATTTCGTTGCCCTGGCAACCAGGGAGAGTCCGGGGTAAATTTGAATGACACTGTTAGATTGGCCATCCCTGAAAACCATACCATAAACCAAAAATTCCGACTCTATCTTATACACAGCCAAAGTTATGACCGTATAAAGAATTGTTGAATTTCCCCCATAGGCGCCATTGTATCTTTCTGGAATAAATATGTTAAATATTAATTTAAGTTTTTTAACCCCCAAAAGGCGCATCTTTGAGAGACCGCGTCGTTTGAGCCATCGCGTGCAAACATCCGCTAAGGAGTCTGACCTGTATGTGTTTCTGAAAAAAAAGTTGAATGGGTAAAAATTTTTTCATATACTTCACCTATTTGCCGAGAAGCCCTCCCCTTTGGGCAGATTTACATGAAATTTTGCATGAGGGGTCACCTAGCCGACGTAATCAACCGTGCCAAATTTTATCCCGGTCAGATCAGGGGTTTTGATTCTCTGAGGGTTCGAATTTTTGGCTTTTGCATAGGAAAGAGAAGTCGCCGTTAACACATGGCTTGAACTACCGTTCAGACTGTGATATAACTGTTTAGTGTTTACTGAAAAGCCCTTACTGAATTTGGGCCAAAAAATTTCTGTGCTTCTGGCTGCCATCCATCCACGAAAAACCTTGTACCCCCGCCAATTTTTCTTGCATCCTCCAAAAATTAGCAGTTTCAAGTTTATCAAAGTTTTACTGAAAAAAAAACTGTTTGTGTCTAGTCTGTTATGCTGCAGTATCCTTAGGCCTACTTCAATGCTATTTGGTGTGTCATCTTGTTTCTGTAAGAGTTGTTACATTACATGACGTCATGCTATAAAAATAAAAATTAGAAAAAAATTCACCCTCCCCCTTTTTTCCCGCTGCAACCAGAAGCAGAAGAATATTTAGGCCATATCTGCAGTTATCATCAGCAACGACGTGCATTGCATTACTGTACACGTATCAGTTGTATCTGTTGTGGACAGTGTATTTAGTGACACAGCCAATATGAACATGATATCTATTCCGAAACCTTAAACTCACCTCATTACTTCTGCATTTTTTATGATTAGTCCTTTTCTTACATACTGCGCATAACCAAGGTCGAGCTGACTATAGTGAATCTATTTGACGAGATACTGACCGGATTGTTTTTACTGCTTACCAAGAATAGAAGACCTTATCCATCACACAGCAGCAGATTTATTATGCCTGATAATATCAAAAACATCTAACAACGTTACACTAATTACCGTACATGATCTCGTGGGTGGCATACACCGATATGGACAGCAGCAACTGGGCGGCATTGAACGATTACAATGACGACTGTACACTAGTTAGAAACATCTCGAGCAATTATAATACATGCGGACACACACAAGCGCAGTCCACATTATGCAGCTAGACAAGTCTTCATATAATAACTCAGTTAAGTCACGTAGCATTGCTACAAGTCTCTATCACATTTCAGTGTCCAAGAGACGAACAATGAATTCATCGTGCACAGCAGTTAACTGGATGCAGAGACGACAGACGGAATGAGGAAGTAAGAACAACGTATCCGATCTGCTGAAATTGTTCCATTTTAAACACACTGTCATTTACTTCACCTAGGATAGAATCAGCATCATAAGTTATTTACAGTAGATTGACCAAATCCGGATTGCAGAATTAACAAACATTTTATACTACAATAATGCTGATTATCTGTAATTCTATGAAAACTTTGGTTTGTCATTTTTTACAGTATTTTGCAGAACATGCAAAATGCTTGCCAAATTTGCCGAGTTCAAAGATTTTGATCAACATAACAACAGAAAATGGACTGTAATTTCAGCAACAAAATGGCACAAGAAATCAGCAGAAAAGTTGGCTGTATTTGAATATACTCATAGGTAGAAACAGCAACCTGAAAAGTCATCTACAAGGTGTTTCATAAAAAGGCGCCCTTTTTCTTTCTTTCATAATTTAGTCAAATGATGATCAATTCACATGAAATTTTTACCAAATGTAGCTGAAGAAATACTAATTCAAAATATTTGGACAAAATATGGCTGATAGTTAAACATTCTTTGCTAGTCGTGACATAATGCTGACTTCATAATGTGCATCAAGTACAAACTGGCCCGTTGCAACCAGTGCTGACAGACTTGCTAAATAGCTACCCTGCATCGATGGCAAACTTTATCTGGTTTATTGATGACAAACTGTTGAAGTTTCAACATGGTAGCCACAGAAATGTCCAATACGATCAATTTCACACACTTGTTGGGAAAGCTTAACTTTTATACCTTCCAGCATGACAGTGCACCAGCACACATCGCTTGCAAGATGGTTCAGTTTTTGGATTGCAACACACCTGATTTCATGCCCCAATGTTGCTTAGTGCTGATACGATGAACATTTTCATCGGTAAACCAGATAAAGTTCACCATCGAAGCAGGGTAGCTACTGAGTACTGACAGTTTGTACTCATGACATATTATGACGTCAGCATTACATTACGACCAGCAAAGACTATTGAACTAACGGCCAAATTTTGTTGAAATAATTTGAATTTGTATTTCTTCAGCTACATCTGGTAAAAATTTCATGCAAATTGATCACCATTCAACTGAGTTGAAAAAGAAACAAAAAGGGTGGCTTTTTATGAAACATCGTGTATTTCATCTATAAAACAACCTTTTTTCTTTTGTCATCATTTCTTTCAACCATGTCATAGACTGAGACCCGGCAAGGTGATCAACAGAGAAAGCAACAGGTTGGATCGATGGATCAGGGAAGTGGTACACATCAGGAAAGAACAAGTTGATGAACCGAGACGAAGGGTCCTACCAACTTCCACACATCTACGATTGTTCACTGTCTGCCACAGCGTGACACCTGGGGGTGAGTGAGTGAATAGTGTTTAACATCCCACCTGACATAGTATAGGTCATTTCGGGGATGGCCTTTCCAGGCAAATGCACAGACACATAATAATGGAACACAAGCACAACACCTAGTGAACAGTCCTTCCGAAAAATGCAGCAGCGGTTGTCGAAACATCAACAATAAAAAGGTTGTTTTATACACTGTGTCCCAAAAAAACGTCCCACTTTGCAATATTGTCTATATCCTGCCAACTATTAACCGTTTTTCAAAATTCTTTCACTGGTACATTCTGTGGACAATTAGCAATAAAGTGATTGTTAGATATCCTGCCACACATTAACTGTGTCGCTACACTACCTTGTGAAATGTAAATGCAAGAGAAACTATCAATCATAGACAGCAAGCATGTTGGTAAATGAAATACACTTCCAGCCAAAAATGCAGTGAATGATCTGTACGATACTAAACTTTGTTAAATCTGTGTCTCTGGATATCTGGCGTATTGAATGATATGTTTGTTTCCGGCCTTGTGGTTTAGCAAGCCTACCATTTCATCCACAGTGATAACGTTCTCTTCAGTACGTGTATGCTTCAGTCTGCTGGTTTCATGCCTTTGGTCGGCGTTGCATGTTTCTCAGTTCTCTTTTAACAACATTCCCACTCTTGCCCCATTGCAGATTATCTTCAAAAATTCTGCCAGTATTATCCGAAAACTGTATTTTTTGAACCGGTACAAGTTCCTTATTAGAGCCTTGTCTCCAGTGCTAAATGGCCCCTTACATCACTGGTATATCGTCAGTGCATCAAAAATTATTATTTACGACAATATCATCTGCTTTTGTTTACAAACCTCAGAAATGTATGTAAAACTAAACATTGTTTAATTTTTGTATGATGACTGATGAAAATTAGTACCTTTTTTAAAAAAAAGATGATTTTGTATATGTATTATAGTGATTTTGGTGACTTGAAAATTTATGTTTCACATGGCAGTGTAGCAACAGAGTTAAAGCTTGGTGAGATATTTAACAACTACTTTATTGCTAATTGTCCACAGTATGTGCCAGTGAAAAAATTTTGAAAATCGGTTAATATTTGACAAAGATATGGAAAACAACAAAGTGGGACGTTTTTTTGGGGTACACAGTGTAGATGAAATAGATGACTTGAAAAGCAAGCTGGTTAAACAGACAGAGTTAGACTGAAAAGTGAAGAGACTGGCCAAAACAGTCACGTGCATGAGTATAATAATGGACTCCCTCGTGTACCTCTTTTTACCCTTAGACATCTGATTGACTGTTACCACAAATATGACTATACCATACACTAATATTTTGAACACCACATCCTGCATATACATAGCCAAATACTGCTATCGATACAACTGACATCTGTACAACACGTTTCCTGTCTGGAAGCAGTGGCTTCTATCCCTATACCTGGTGGGCGCAGCTTGCGCCCAGAGAAAAATAGGGGGGAAGTCTTGATAAAGTTGTAGATCAAAACTTCCCCCTATGTTTCACTGGGCAATCTATACCCTTAACAATACTTTCTCCCAAGAGGTGAAAGAAGCCCAAAATGGAGGAGAAACTTGAGTCAGAAATTGGAGGGACCTCAGCCCAAAAACGGGGGGGAGTTGCACCTGATTTTGATTCCAGATTTAGGGGGATAGAAGCCACCGTCTGGAAGCACTGAAATCACACAAAGCTACAAAAACTCACAGAGAATACAACTCGAACTCAGCCAGGCAAATGCCTGCCTATTGCTCAGCAAACACCAATTATCCTCGTAAGTTGTAACAAAAGAATCGTAAATGAGACTAATTCATCTTCAATACAGACAACGATGAAATTCGGACTAACTGAGATTCTACACCACTTAAAAAGATCTCTAGTACTAAAACAAAAAAAAAAACACTGACAAATGTATGACTAGCGAGAATAGACTGTTAAAAAAATCGTGAAGAGCACTTTCTGCTGCAAATGATTACTGACCTCAATACAATTATTCTGTAACCTAGCTTATAGGCCATTTTAGTATCTCTCCTCACCTCTTGTGCTTGAGATTCAATGGACTTCTCACCAATAAATTTACCAACTGACTTACTTACTTACTGTTTCTAAAGGTTTAATAAACAGTAACACACAATGAACCCTATGCGTGACACTGTGGAAATGAACACAGAACGCTCACAAATGGTGTGTCATTAGTGCAAACATACATGCATAGAAACGCCTGCTTAACACACGTTTAATACTGCAACACTTGTACACTGCGTGGCAATGCCACAAGAACCACAGCATCGAATTAACAGCAGCAGTTATTCCTAACTACCTCACAGCATATAAAACTGAACGGCCAAAACAAAACGCACAACAGGAATACATTAAAAACTAACAGTAACACTGACAAACTTCACACCTAACGTAAAAACGGTATCATAACTCTTGTAAGAAACACATTTATGATAACTACAAAGGAAAATAACGTGTAAAACCTCTAATTTTTGATAAGATAATATCACAACATAACACAGTAATGAATATTTGTAATTGTGCACTAATGGTGATGAAACACTGCATCTCAGTATTCTATACAGTTGGCAATGAATGTGAAATCTTTTATATATTCAAGCTGTAATCTACCCTACCCTTACATCAAAACAAGGTTTAGTGCTCGTTTCTCATTCTTTCAGTTAAGTTTTTAACTACTTAAGTGCAGATCACACTAACGTGAGTATTAACTTGCATGATATAACTGTCAATCAACAATTTACTGGCTGAAACTGGAGGTTAAAGTTACATGTGGGAGCAGGAATTCAATCCACCGGACTGGCGTAAATGCTTAAAATACACAAAACTTCGAAAGAGCCCGGCTCAGCCCGGGTTGAAATAACCAACCAAAAAACCTACTGCTCACAATGGGGTTTGGCAGCGATTTTTGTTTTTGTTAGGGAACGAACTTCATATACATGGCAAGCAAGTCATTATTAGTCAGAAATGACTAAATAAAGAATAAAGATATACTACTTGTAGTAAAAAGCCTACATTTTGCTAATCATCAATATTTATTTCTTCAGTATCTCTTACTCAGAAACTGTAGAAACTCATTCAGCAAATAAACTGGCGATGATGTGAAAAATTGTTTTCATAAAAAGAACGGAGCCAGGTGCATGATTGCAATAAAATATTGACTATCGGTCATTCGATCATATAAATGAAAAAAGTCCTACAAAACTGCCACATAAATGCACATATACAGACCAAATTCTGGTTGAAAATCGACTAAAATTGAGCTGACGGTGAAACCGGAAACTGATACTCTGCAGTGCAACAAAATAACTCACCATAACAGCACAAAACAATGGCATGACGATAACACAAATAACAATTTACGACAATAACTACACCATAATTATTATACTCATGCATACACGCATGTAATAACGCATGCACGCACATATGTATATATAGCATATCGGACGAGGTTCTTGTAAGGCTTAAAAACTCGTGCTTGGCAACAAAAAACCATCCTTGCAATTTTTACTGGACCCTCCCCTTCGCCAAAAAGTGCAGTTTTTTGTTTACTTTCAAAGTTTTACTAAAAACCTACATCCAGTCCACCTTGCAGTATTTTTACTTTATTTCTCGTGCATAATATTCAGTGCATCACTTTGTGTTTTCAAGTTGCTGCACATGGCATGCCACGAAAGAAAAGTTTCTGAATAATTATTTTCGCCCTCATCAGTACTCTTTCGCCACACTGTATCTAGAAGCACAGGAATTTTTGGGCCTTATTTTTGCTGAATACATCAGCTAAAACCACAGCAACAGCAGCATCCTGGCATATTGCATCTAAAACCATAACGTACCATACAGCATCACCAGTGCTAAGTGTAAACAGTTCAGCAAATGATGGAAGCTTGCAAACTATACCCAAATACAGGTTGATTATGGTTTACCAGTCGGTTTGGCAACACAGAAGAGCAAAAGTAGATCAACAAAGTTTGGACCCATACAACTGCACTGTAACTTAGACTGGATTACCAAGAACTACACATTCTATAGAACTACACATTCTAAAATAGAGTTGCCAAAAATCCGGTGTTCTGACTGGACCATCTGGTTCAAAAATACGAAGTCTAGAACCTTGGTCCTCCGCTTTGGCAGACTACAACTTCACTCTAAGAAGGCTCAAGATCCAGCCAAAAACTCTTTGCAAATTCCCAATTTTCTTTCCTTGCCTATCTGGCAACACCATTTAAAGAAGACTTCTTAAAATGGATTCATGGTGGATAGGAACTTCTGGCTGAGACAATGCAAGGACTATGAAACACTGGCTACAGAAAAACCTACAACTGGCGGTGAACATTGACATGATAACAAGGTTATCTACCCTGAATTTATAAATCTCAGGCTTCTTTATGCTGATGTAAATGCAGCAGTAATGAGTAGGGTCCACAGTTTTCCGCAAACCACAGAATTTCGAGCCGAGCTGCAGAATTTGCCCATTTCTGTGGAATTTTGGTATTGCCGCGGAATTTTGCTGAATTTTACAGAAGTTAAGAAATGACCGATGATTAGTAAGATCGTCGGCTTTAAACTAACTATATCACGGAGAAAAAATCAAACTGAAATGCCCCAAAATGTGTATCGGTAACTACTAATAATTACCATCGTATACAGCACAATTGTAAATTAACACAATGCGACTCATTGACAAATTGCTATATTGAAAAGAAAAAAGATCGATAATTTGCTTTATATGTTGCTAGAATAACTGACTGCCATGCCAGCATCCAAAAACTGAAGTTTTTTAAACAGAATAAAGCTTAGTTTATGCACTAATGGAAGGCCGCGGTAAGCAACAGAATTCTGCGAACTGGCCCACGAAATTTGGCAAAATTTACCGCAAAAAACTGTGGGCCCTAGTAATGAGGACAATATTTGTAGCAATACCAATAGCAGCAGCATTAGCGGAAATCTTGCTACAATCATTAATCAATCAGACTAACGTGTACACATTTAGGACATGGGCACATTCGATCGCAACGGTCACAATACCGAGACAAAGGCGGGCTGTAATTGCTAGTCGAAAACAATCGTAATACTGTTTGCATGAGCTGCAATATGATACACGTAGAAAACATGGCTCAGTGTCCATCCATCTTTGAACAAACTCATATGTCAAAAGCAGCAATTGATAGGCTACACAGAGTCATTAAATTACCACTTTTATTGGTTAATTTATTTGACCTTTCGATATCCAGTCCTGCTTTCGTCGGACTGACCATTAACAGCCAGGCTGCAACATGTCATTCCGATAAAGGCAGCAGCGACTGCCTGCCGAAACATCAACAAACTAACCAATGAAGGTGCAAATTTGATGAATGTGTTGGCTTGCAATGCTGCAAGCTATAAGCAAAACCTTACTGTCAGACAGCATGTCTGTATACGACTCGGTCTGCAGTTCAATGCAAGCCACATAGCGTACCGGCTTGTTTAGCATATAGACTTGCACATCCGTTGCTGCACACACATGCATGATGGACATGACCCATGCTAGCATGGACATGTGCGTACGAACACATGTCCACCATTACTGAGGGTACGAACGCAGGAGTGGATTACACGGCGTCAACATGTCTAGGACTGCTGGCGAGCAGTTACTGTTCATCATTGGTCCGCAGTCCGGCAACAGACTGGGGCCAGCTCGTAAACCGGCGGACGACGGTGAGGCATACGGGTACGGAGGCAGGGCGCCATACCCAGGTCTCGACATGAGGCCGCTCCCGACGTCAGGCAAGAACGAGCGGTCCAACGACGGCGGACGTCGAGAGAGATGCGACGACGGGTAATTGACTGCCATCGCCGCCGACCAGCGAGACGACGTATCACTACCCCAGCCGAATGGCATGCACACGGCGGCGTTCGGCATGCACGAACTGTACGGCGGCGGACCATCGCGGAATTTCCGGCTGCCGTACGCGCATTCTTGCGGGTTGAACGACGCATAGGATGACCAGTTCGGTAGACCGGCGGTCGGCAAGGAATGCTGCCAGAGTGGGGAGGAAACCGCAGATGTGGATGCAGCGTCGCAACCCTGCGTCGATGCGCCTCCGCTGAGTCTGTCCTCGTCATCAGGGTAGTGGCGTTTGCGATCGATCGGCTCCACGGGGGGCCCGGAAGTAGTCACCGGAGGAGGTCGTCGATCACGGCGGGGTTCCACCTTCAGGTCAAGATCCGGGAACACGACCTCAGACTCGTCCAATGGCCGTGGCAGTCGGCCACAGATATGGTCGCGGAGCTTGCGCAGCGCAACGAAGAACGGAACCTTGTCGCTGGCACGAGGCAGCTGAGAGCAGCGAGCGCTTGACGATGGCATCACATACACAATCTGACAGAAATGACAATAATGAACAATGACAGAGGGCATTATTAAAAATTTTAACAACACTTGTGGGTCATGTTCAGCACTTTTTTCATGACAAATGACAAAGGGCTTGACTTCTTGACCTGAAAATTGGCAATTCTGTTCCTCCTGCCCCAGGAAACGTCTATACCAATTTGAATTTCCTGTGCTTTTCAGTTATAATTTGACAATACAAAAACAGAAAAATGCATTAATTTAACATTAAATTCCACAAAATTTGACTTGAATGCATGGCTTTAATAATCAGTCATACATGATCAAAAAATTGTGAAAAAAAATACAAAAAAGAGCCAAGCAACAAATATACTAATTTAGTAAAAATTTCAGTATAAAGCACTTTTTTCTCTACTGCTACTTATTTATTACTACCAGAAATTCTTATGCAACATCACTGACAAGAAAAGCCCAGCTAACGCAAACGGGAATGTGCAACAGAGGTCCACGTTTGAAAGCCCAGTAAAACAAAATCTAAGTTCACCCATCCTAGCAACGACGTTTCTTTTACAGTCGCCAGAGGGTGCCAGACAACTGGCAGCTAATTATCTATAGTGTTTTACTCGTACTCGCCAGAGAGCATGACCTGTCTCGCTCAGCCAACACCATATCAGCTGAAAATTGCAAATTTTCCCCACCCTTCTGTCATTTAGCACCCTCGTTCAGGGTGACCCCTGTGGAATTTATGGAAAAACTTTACTGATCCTAAAATTAGAGTCTTCCAGGCATACAATGGTAAAGATTTGGTGATCCTAGCTTGCACCATTTTTTGACTGATCCACACGTGTGACGGACATAAAGACAGACAGAATTGCGATGGCTAAGGGCCGGTTTCTGGATCTTAACTGGCCGGTCAAGTTAGCGTTAACTGGCAGATTTGCATAACGCGCGTTTCCCAATGCACTAACCAACGGTCAAAATGGCGGTCAAATTAACTGGCCAACATCGGGCAGTTAGCTAACCGTCGATCGTAGTTATTGTATTTAACGCAACTTTTGTACCATTTTGCAAGCGGTTAATTGAAGAATGTGATACTATAAAACGATTTTACCGTATATAGCATTGTCTTCAAAACGCACGAGGAGACATTTGCTGGTACAAATTTTACTACAAAATCCATTGATGAATGGACAAAATGGCTGTCTGCATATTGCTTGGCTGGCTCATGCGCTGGCTGAGGGGCGCTTGTGCTCATTAATATTCATGATGCCCGCCTGCGCTAGGCCACGGCCTAGTGGCTAGGCGGAAGTGATAAGTGTCGTGTGCATCGTTGCTAAGCAACTATAGTT
>Ga0056128_1008474_pt1 | contig 12960 bp, 8 predicted proteins | sample WorMetLIZISLAND2_FD_71113 | JGI IMG/M metagenome (GOLD analysis project Ga0056128, IMG submission 71113) | Marine gutless worms symbiont microbial communities from Max Planck institute for Marine Microbiology, Germany - Olavius geniculatus... ...
CTGCACTACCTTGTGAAATATAAATGGAAGTAAAAACTAATGATAATAACAAAAATTTGGGTAAATAAAAAACGCTTCAGACCAACATTGTAGTAAATGTTCTGTATGACATTAGATTGTGTGGGTATGATACACTCTAGTGTCATATAAATCATTCATCGCAATGTTGGTCTGAAGCGTTTTTTATTTACCCAAATTTTTGTTATTATCATTAGTTTTTACTTCCATTTATATTTCACAAGGTAGTGCAGAAATGCATTTACCATGTGGTGGGATGTATAATAATCACACTATTGCAAACTGACCGCAGAGTGTGCCAGTGGAAAAATTTTGAAAATCGGCCAATATTTGGCAAATATATGGACAAAAGTAAAGTGGCACATTTTTTATGGCCCACAGTGTAGTCGACTAGAGAGACAAAGCTGCTTCACACCTGCATTGCATAAAGGTGCGTTTCAGCCACACATGGAGTCGCTAGCTATTTTGCACCTAACAAAGCTGAATGCACAAGTTAACACATGAGCCATAAATGTTTATAACTGTACAAGTTCACCAACACTAATTGAAAACTTACTGTGAGAAGGTTAATGAAAAGATTCGAGACTTCTTCCAGTGCAGTTTTGTCACCGACCAACGATGTCAACCTAAACATTACACGCCGTTATCTTCATGACAAACTCTCACAAATAACACACAACAAATCTCTAGGTCAGTGCAGCCATGACGATTCCTGCTTTTAAACAATCACAGAATTATACCAAGTTCAAGCAAACAGTTTTGCAACTATGAGTTGAAATAAACTTTCAGTGATATACATCTTACACAATTATCATGAAGTGAAGCTTGGCAATTAACCCAACAGTAACAAAGTAACTTGGACATGTTGAATATAAAGATGCTGATCATTTGATAATTGACAGCAAAAACTGTGGTAAACAGATGGGAAGGATAAAAGGTTGAAATGTAAGCCAACTTTAAATTATTCAGTTATCAACACACATTCAATGATGACTTCACAGCCTGTCAAAAGTTAGGAAGCAGACAGAGAACCGTGGCAAATGACCATCAGCTAAACATCAGCCTAACCACCAAACTGGTTCTGAGCACTTATGACAAGACAGATCAATAGAACACCTCGAACGCCAGTTCTTAGCAACTTCAGACTTCAGCGACACGTCTTGCTCCAGGTTGTTGCAAAGTATCAGGCTGTGTTTGCTTGTTTTAAGCACGGCAACCCTGTGCCATGTGCCGAAGAGAACTGGAACCATAACACACCACTGTAGTTTCACTGATAGCCATAGCCATGACAGCCGTGTCTCAGCATCCGGCCCACCCTCCAGGGAACCGTCAGGAACGACATACTCAGCTTGCCACGTTGAAATAACCAAAACCAGAAATGTTACTCCGTCCATTATCATCTGAAATACAACCCACCAAAACTGCTGCAATCTGTGTCCACATTTACAAGACAGAATCATACAAACAAATATCAGATAATGGAGCATATGGCAAATGCTATCTAAAGTGTTAATAGCAATGCTAACGTAGCAGACTAAATATCGAAAATGAGCATATGAATACTGCCACTGCCTAACAGACAATTCACAAACCACTAATTTATTTGGCTGCGAGCGCTCTTGAAGTCTTCTCTAATTGGGCGCTATACAAATTGACATATTCATATTCACATTCACATTCACTACCGACACTCACCTTGTGTATATGCATCATCAGCGAATAGCCGGAAGCAGGCCAAAGGCCTCTATTTCCGACCAAAGTAGATAACTTTAACACAAATATCAACAAAAAACTAAACTAATACTGTTTTTACACTGACTTCTGGTACTAGATGACGGATTTGTAACCATAATACAAACAAAAACCATGCCAGAGCAAATCTTAATGTCTCTTAAAACTACTAACACTACATCAGGTAGTGAGTTCCATAGCTTGACTAGTCTATTAAGAAAAAAAAAATGCTTACACGGATCATATTTACATAACTGGGGCACAAGTTTATATCTACAGAGTGGGCCATATAAAAAACCGTCCTCTTTATTATTCTGCTTAAAATGCTACTGCATTTGTTTATATGTCCATATAAATTACTAGTTTTTTCTGCACATATTGATATCAAAACCTAATGAGTATGTCAAAATGTTATTAAAAATAACACGATAGAATTAAAGCACCCCAGCTGTATTATATCACAATGGTGAAACATAAATGGAAATACATGCTTGCATATATGTCTGAGTAAAATGGTGAAAACTTCATACAACAACAAGACAGTCAAGGCAACAACTGTTCAATGTGCCCTTCTGAATTTCTCTCGGAATTTTGCTGGACCCAGGGTTGCCTTCCTGGCTGCATATCAGCTCCGCTACACACTCGATATTCTGTGTTGTTCAGGCAGTCTGCTTCCGTCCACTGCCGACCTTTCGAGAAATCGAGTTCGTCTTGTCAGTTTTGGTGCAGAAGATCTTTAACAGAACTGACCACCCAATTCTTGTTAGGAAACTCTTTACAAATGCGTTTAGCGCCCCCATCCCTTTTGTTGGCGAACGAGCTTGATCGACGCTTTATCCTCATACGTTAAATGACGTTGCACTGTTTTCCCCATTGTGTTTCCTGTAGAGTTGGGTTGCTTTCATTTATTTTATCCCATTACAAAATTATTGAAAATATTTGCACAAAATTTGCACATGTTACTCAGAATTGATCATACTTCAACGTGCGTTATTCACTTTAAATGTACATTACTCTTGGAAGACATAATTAGCTGACATGTAAGAGGACAGTTTTTTATGGCCCACTCTGTATTTCATGAGATTATATCATCATGAGACTTCACTAACATAGGTTTATACTGCAACTGTTACACAAAATTAGCATCATACTTGTTATTTACATATTTATATAACTGAATCATATCGCCTTTTAACTGCCTATATCTTAAAGTTGAACCATGAAAAACCTTGTGTCATGACCAGCTGTGGAAAAATTCTCAAACAGCTCACAAATACACAACAGCTTCCTAGTCACTTTGCTTACTGCAGTAGTATTATAACACAATTGAAAATGACAACATGAGAAAAAGAAAACATAATGAAATGCAGTTACATTACCTTCAAAAAAAGAAGCTTTGGCTTGTGCCTGCGAGGATATGCATTAATGATGGTTCCTTTCAGACTGATATGTACAATAATCACAGCCGTGCAAAGACTGGCAACCATAACAAAGAGACTCAACGTGAAATAATATTTCACAAAGAGCTCCGTAAAGCAAGATTCCACCAAACTGGCATGTCCATAATGTAGACAAGTAATTGCCCAGCCCAACCTGAAACCAATACAGAACAAACATAGGGCCTATTATCTACAACAATGAACACGATAAGTCACAAACAGTGGGATTTCCATATGCACTGTTAACTGCCTTGTCCTTCAAGTTCAAGGTAGCATCCCACCTGTGACAATGGCTGTGTTCATGGCTTGCAGACAGCATGCTGCCAACAGGTGTCACCATCCTGAAATGCTATTAATACTGTTACGACCAAATGTCCTTCCTTTGCTCAACCAATGACATCACAGCATGTACACCAAATGCAAGCTTTCTAAATTTTATTTTGTTTTCCAATGACTCCTGGCATGCCTGGAACTACAAAAGTCTGCTGATGGACGTAAAAGTGTACAGACACTTACCAGATGAATTATGGCTTTTTTGCCCCTTTGCCAATTCACCGCCTGGCTCTTTCGCCCCCTGGCGTTCGCCCACTGGCTCGTTCACCCTCTGGCTTGTTCGCCCCCCTCCCCCCGTTGAATATACCTGTGATTCATTATTGAGGCTTGTGTTTGTGTTTCAATTTACAGAAAGACAACAAAAGTAACAGACAGATGACGAACGACAACCATTCTAATAGCTCGACCGTTACTTAAGTATGGTCGGCTAAAAATGCGCATTACCTCACCATCACATATCACCAGGTGGTGGTATGTCTGCAAGCCACATCACAGACCCCACTCCGATCACGCTAAGTGTGTTTGAAGTCAACTCGCCGGTATTCGACGCACTCTATGTGTCAACGTCAAGCTTCCTTTAAAATGAATTCTTACAGGTATACTTGGGTCTAGGCCAAATAACCGCTTGACAAACGCCTATAGATCTACAGACAGCGTCAGACATCATTGCAGAATTCTAAGGTGAGAAAGCGTACTAAAACTCTGTGTAATAAAATGCGTGTATAGGCCTAATGATTTTATTTCAAAATTGAACAAAGCATTAAACATTTACACAATCGTTTATTCTCATTATCGTGCATAAACTGTCTAGGCCTAAGGACAATCATTACATATAAACCTCGATGTCGAATTAGGCCTACCGGTATTCAACGGCCGGGCGAAACGTCCAAGGTAAGGGGCGAAAGAGCCAGGGGCGAATCAGCCAGGGGCGAAAGAGCCGGGGGCGAAAGAGCCAGGGGGCGAAAAAGCCAAGGGGCGAACCGGCAAAGGGGTGAAAAAGCCAGACACCTACCAGATTATGTAAAGTATTGATTCCAACGCATAGGGTGCAGCGAGGTCATCACTTCCGAACGGTGTCCATGTTCCAGCAATCTTCATAGCTATTTACAACAAATAGCACAACCGTTTGATCTGCCTACTATGGCAAATCAGCTGCTAACCGCCCTAGTGATGGGCGATACTGATCATCCACCATTATCGCGATACCAACAACGGTAAAATTTGTGCAAATGGGATTCTATGCAGTGAGTTTAAAATAAAAAAAATGGCGTTTTATTTTTATAATAAATTTATATAATTTTTTTGATTACACAGCATTGTTTTCGCAACGGTACATATACTTCAGAGTTGGCAAAACGAAAAACGATGTTACACCGTTCGGAAAAACTATGGTGTCTTATTTGTATGTTTTTTTTTAATTTTTTTTCTTTTAGGGTTTATGTAAGAGGATCTTGCAGTCCTTTGTGCCCTTGTTCAAGCTTTTTTTATTATTCATTTTGTCAATGCCTTTGTATTTGCTTGACTAAATAAATGATTTGATTTGATTTGACTTGATTTGAACACTCAACACCCGAGTGATGCAATGCATTGCAGTGAGAAGTTGAAAACGTTGACCGGCAGTTTGTTTCAAAGGGCTAATTGAATGTTGGGAGTGGATATAGAATGAGTTAAACGTTACCTGTAGCAAAAGACATATAGGAGTGACTGTGATAGGCTGCGCAGTGCCGGTAATTCAAGTAGTGGTAGTTGGTGACAGCAAATGACAAAACAGTTATGTGTCGTTTTAGTCATGGATGATCGCTATTATATAATCGTACCGTCGTACCACAGCATACACTTATATATAGCACGATAAACTGATTATCTTACCAACTTACCGGGTACCGGCAGTGGAGTATTTAGGATTTGGCAAGGGGGGAATGGCGAGCGCGCAGAGCGCGAGCCTATAACGAGGAAGGGCATCGCACCGTGGCCCTTTCCCTAAATACGCCACTGGGCAGCGGTGCTATTGACGACACGATACGTACTTACGAAGAAATACGATACGACAAACTCGATACGCGGTACTGGACACTCACTAATTATACTTAGGGTACGATTCAGTGTCGTTTGTTTTTGTTTACTTTTATGCTTGATGTAAACATTTTTGTAAATTTAATGAATAGCGATAAGTTAGGATGACTTACGAAGAAAATAAACCATGGAGAAAGAAAATATTATTAGACTTGCAGGATCGCAATAGGCGGCAATGCGACCCGTTTGCTGAGCTCATCCGATCACGTGAGTTTTCGTTTAATGTATCGCGGTCCATGCAAATACCGGAAAGACGGCGAAAGACAGCGAAAGACAGCGAAAGACGTCGAAAGACGCCGAAAGACGACAAAAGAAATCAGTGACTTTAAGCTTAGGCCTACATTTGCATGATTTATGTGTTTCGGTGTGTGCTTTGACCATACATGTGTATATGAACCAAGTACATGAAATAAACCTGAAAAGTGATGACATGTTGTGCTGTCTTCGTGGCGAAAACGAGTTGCATTTATAGACTTAACTTGTTTTATCAGTGTTTCACCACATATATAATAGGCCTACGGTGTGTTTGACAAACTGAAGACAGATTAATGCAAAATAGGCCCTCTATACAACACAACTGCACCAGCACTGCACTACTGTAGTTATAGTTGGTCAGCGCCGGTTTTATAATTGCGTTTCAGACCTTCCAGCACTTACTATTAAACTTATGCATATTCCAGTTTAGATGATCGATAAGCAACACTTGAGATAGTTTTAGACTTCAATCTCACAATCTCTAGTTCACCAGTGATTTCTGAGTGATGCCAGTATTTAGAAAGCTGGGACGAGAAAATTATCCTGGACACTTTAAATAGTCTGATGTGTCTGTTCAAACTATTATTCATGTTGTTTTATGATCTAGAGTTATACATTTTGCAGTGATAGAAGCATAGTTTGTGATGGTTAGAGAATTTTTTTATTTGTTGCAGTGACTCTGTGAGATTGTATTTTTTTCTTTAGACTGGAGTTTAACCCTTTGCAAATGTATACCTTTCACTAGTAGCTGTTGTTGATTTGCTGTGCTTTGTAGATGCTAGGCTGCTGGAGAGCTCAGAGAGCTATAAGGCTGCTAGCCAGAGAGCTAGTTTGGAAGTGGAAAAACTGCGGGTGGAGAATGAAGATCTCAAACAGCAACTCGATGCTGGGTCTGGTTGTCATGGCTTTTACTGTACTCTTTGCACCAAATCTGTGCACAAAAATAAATTATTTGCTTTTATTCTAAGCCAATTCATTGCTTTTTTACTGGACATTTAGACATAATTGGGTCCTATTCACTGACATTATACCAGCTGGATTTTTATTGCCATTTTTCAGAATGAAGAATTCGATAGCTGACTGGCTTCTAGAATGAACTGATATCACACTTAGAAAACTTGAGATAAGTTAATGGTTGTTCATTTTAGAATGCACCTTTTGGGCAAACTTGAGAATTTGATATTTTGATGTCTTAGTGTACTTTGGAAAATACATTTCCTGCTTTGGATTAAAATTTTTTTTACCCAGATTTGGCCCATTTTAACTGAGGCAATTTCTAGACCTGATTTCATTGTTATTTTGTTTTGTCAGAAGTCAGGATTGTAGGCTTTTTACTTATTTGTTGAATTGTTATACCAAGCTCATAATCATTACTCACATAACACACAAACAAATACAGAACAGATTCAAGTTATTTAGTCAATGTATTTAATTAAATATTTGGTGTTGGGAGAATCTTTTGGATCACTACAGTGAGCTTTACATGCTGTCTTAACCGAAATAGCATTAAAGCATTTGATTATGGCAAAATATGACTATTTTATTGTATTGTATCATGATTTACTAACCATTAATAACGTGGATAATTTAAGTTCATTCTAAGTGACTGACATTTTTATGCAGACATTTCTGACACCAACAGCGGCATTAAATCATAGTTATTCATAACAGGAGTATTCATTTTCTGAAGACAAACTCAGATGTGGAATACTCTGTTAATTTATACTGTTTTGTTACCTTTAATACATTTAAATCGTGCACTTTGTGAAATGTATTTGCATTTACTGTATCATTTAGTTATTGGCATGCATTTGTTGATTGTGCTCGTAATTGCAGAGCCATCAGTGGCGCAGCGGCTGCCGTGCACTCCGAAAAACTGCAGATGCAGATGAAACTGTATAAAGCACAGGAGGAGCTCATGGAGTTTCATCGCAAGAAGGGAGAAGTTAGTGACCGTCTTGTTAAATATCATCATTAGTTTATACAAGTGGTGTATGCGATGGATATTAAAGTTTTGGTTCTAGTTTGCTGCAGCTGCAGAATAAAAAGATTTGGTTTGATTAGAAATTTCACAATTTTGTCGCCTGGCTCATCTTTGATGCTGATGATAACATGTGGGAAATTTGATACGGGAAATTTTCAGACACATTTTTAGATTGTCAGGAATGGTAGAGAGAAAATAATGTTCATCCCATATTGTTGTTTATAGTATGAGAAAATGAACTTGTGATGTGGTATCTTGACAAGTGTTTTGTTATTTCGTCCTGCTAGAATGTCTTGCATTGCAACATTTTATGTCATGGTGTGATTGCATTTCAGAATGCTCAGGCGATCATTGATCTCAACACTGCAGTACAAGATCAGGATAAATCCATCGCTGCAAAAGATGCTCGGTATGCTTTGACCTCTGTGTGTGAAATGTTATCGGGTTTGTGTCACCTGCAACCATTACAAATGTTATTTTTACGTGCAACAGCAGCTAGTGCTGTAGCGCGTCTTAGCCGTCGCAAAAAACGAATTGTCACATAGGGCCTATACGTTTGAGTATAAAATAATTCGCTCTTTACGCATGAAAGCAGCTACTGCTTTCAACGCGTTTTAGCCATCGCAATTCTGTCCGTCCATCTGTTCGTCCGTACGTCACACGGGTGGATCAGTCAAAAACGGTGCAAGCTAGGATCACCAAATCTTTACCATCGGCTGCCTGGAAGACTCTAGTTTTAGGAATCATAAAGCTTTTCCATAAATTTGAAGGGAGTCACCCCAAATGAGGGCGCTAAATGAGAGGGGGTAGGGAAAATCTGCGATATCCAGTCGATATGGCGTTGCCAGAGCGTGATAGTGATGCCATCTGGTGAGTATAAGTAAAACACTTCATCTCCGCCATCTGGTGACTGATTTTGTTTTACTGGGCCTTCTGTGAAACTAGCAAAAAGCCATATGGATGAGATCTACAGATGAAGTTTATGGATCACTAGCGTATGATGGTGCACCGCTGTTTCGCGTTTGCGTTTGCGTTAGCAGGGTTTTACTTGTTTTAGTTCTAGCCATCATACTGGCTAATCATTTTTGTAGGATAGCTGTGGAGAACTGCGCTGATGTGAACAGAACCAGAAGAGATGCCAGAAACACTGTCATAGAATTTGAGATCAAGTTATTCTATAAACAAAATAGATCTGTGTTTGACTGAGTTCAGAAAATCTAAACTATTAATTTTTACACACGAAAGCAGCTCCTGCTTTAGGGTGTCTTAGCCATTGCATTTCTGTCTGTCTGTCCATCTGTCTGTCCGTCCATCACACGGGTGGATCAGTCAAAAATGGTGCAAATTCAAATTGATGATGCATGAGTGAGCCATCTGATACAAATAATCGCCACGTACTGTAACAATTTGGAGCATCTATGTTTCTCATGGTAGTGCGTTGACATAAATTTGAGGGAGGTGGTAAATGAGTGCATTGTACATAATGATATTGTCTTGGCCATCCTTATGCCAAAAATTGTCAAAGTTGATGGAAATTTGACGAAGTTATGCCGAAAACAATTTTGACTGGTTTTTTGAGACACGGTGTAGATTTCAATGGTCCTAGTCTCGATTTACTAGGTTCAAGGAAACCTGCGCATGAAGGCATCAAAAAGTGTTACCCTTGCAAAATTCGTTATTTTACCATTGTTGGCCAGTCTTTCATGATTTAGTGGTTGCAGATCACCATCGGTATGCTGCCTATCACAACAAGCATTAGTAATGAGCTTTTTAGTCATATCAGCGTCGATGACTTTAAAAGATCCTGAACTTCCAAAATAAGGGGTTTTTATTGATTTCTGCTATCTTCAGCTGCAGCGCACACTCCAGGAATGAACTGCGATGAAATGGCTGGAGATAGACTGACAGTTTGCGAACAGGAACTGTTAAGGCTTTCACGCATCTCGTGAGCATTGGCTCAAATTTCTTGTAAAGAATAACAGTGCAGTAAGAATAGTAAATAATTTATTCCATTCTCTGAAGAGATAAGTGACAAATTGTCACAATTTTCGGCTAATAACGGTTGACTTTGTACATCGTTTAACTTACAGAGTCATAACTAAGGTTTTATTTATCGCACAGTGCGGATTGAGCCTAAGACCATGTCTAGTTGATAGACCTCAACACCGGGGCAACATTGTTTGCTCGCGAGACCAGTCTGGTGATCAAGACGACGTGATTGCAGAACGGTATTTTCGCACTGTCTGGCTGCCCTATTGTCTTTTGGAGCTCTCAGCCAGTCAATAAATTGTCCGAGTGTCTGAGAGATCCAACACTGCCTATTGACTCTTTTAAACTCCGTGTTAAATATTTTTTGCTTGATCTTCAGTAATGTCAACACTACTTTGCATTAAAAATTTTCTGCACATTTCCACTATATAGGTTTATTTTGTTGTATTTTTAAGTTTATTGAGAATGAGGTTTCTGATTGGTTGTAATGCTCAGTGCTGTGCTTCTGCATATAAGATTACGTCGGAAGAATTGGCAGCCATAAATAAAAAGAGTATTGTGGTCTGTAGTTCATCAAAACTTGTTAACTTATTCTTGGATGTGTAATATCAATCAGATAGCAGAGTTGCTGCTTGTTAAACACGGTTATGACTGTTTGCCTCATTTTAAGTTTGCAGCTTTCTTGAACATTTACGCACTGCTTAATGGTGTAGTTTCTATTTTTTCATTTCTTTTTGTTTTAAATTGTTCACTTTGTAAGATTGTCATGTTGAATAACTAAGTATATTATTGTTGTGTATTGTTTTGCTGTAGTGTCAAGGAGCTGGAACAGAAACTCACTGAGGTAACGACTCACTGTCATGGCTTGCAGCAGGATGTGACAGAACTCCAGCAGACCAACCAGGTTTCATTCATAGCTCTAAATTGCCTAGATCCTAATTTTCAGCCACCGTACTTAAGTAACAGTTGAGCTTATGGTATGGCTGCTGTTCGTCATCTCTCTGTCTGTCCATCGTTGTCTGTCATGGATGTATTGTAGCTAAATAGTGCGAGATAGGGTCTACGTTGCTATTGATCACTAATAGGAAATTGAATACGCCCTTTCAGATGAGATGAAAATCATGGACCTTGGATGACTTTCAAGGTCATAGACGACCAGTACTGTCGGCTAACCTAGCGACAGTCAGGCTTCTTGTTCACCCTGGGTGGCACTACTTAAGTATTGTTTACTAGAAGGTAGCACTGTAACAGAACAAAGATTTGAGCAGTTGTTTATACAGTCCAAGTGCTATATATGTGCAAATGCTTGTGAAACTCATGAGTCTGATTGCATCTAGGACATATTGCGCTTCAGAGATGTTGTTCTAATGATAGTCTGCAGCAATTTTGAGCATCTGCATTTTACATGGTAGTGTGTTGACATAGATTAGGTGAGGTGGACAATGAGTGTACCTCACAGAATTCTATCATCTTGGCCATTCATGTGCCAAAATTTATCAAATTTGGTGGAGATTTGACAAAGTTCTGACAAAAACAATTTAGGACATTTTTTGGCCAACCTTGTAGAAATGTTTTAGCCGTAGATTGCTCAATCTGATCTGCTTTATTGATCGTATGCTGGTTTACACTGGCATGTTGCAGGTATTACTGGACGAGCAGCAGGCGCTGCAGATGGCGTTCTCGAGCATGGAGGCGAAGATGCGTGAGCTGCAGAACGAAAATGTGGACCTTGTCACTCGCTGGATGGCACTGAAGGCGAAGGACGCCGATCGAATGAATGCCGAGAACGAAGAATTTGTGCGAATGAAGCAGGAGCAGGAACGATTTGAACTGCTGAGGGCTGCAACTGATGGAGTTGCGGACGTCTCTCTCGGCCCCAAGCCAAGGTAATCAGTTTGATGCTGATCTATGGTCAGCTGTATTATGCAGTTGTCTTTACAAGGTAGAGTAGCAACGTTCTTAAGGTGTGGCAGCATGTTCAGTAATCGTTTTATTGCAAATTCTCAGCAGACTATGCTGGTGACAGAATTCTGAAAGTAGTCAATATTTGGCAAAAGATCTATTGAGAAGTAGTGATTTGTTTTTTGACTGCTGTGTAGTTTTGTGACCATATGATCGAAGTTACACATTTTTCACTTTCTGGGTTGATGAAGTTTTTCTTTTCTTTTTGCCTTTTGCGCTATGGAGCTAAGTTCTGCTGTTAGTATCTGCATGAAGAGCTGTGTCTAGTTGTAAGATGACTGCTTCAGCAATTTTTGGAGATTGTCTTGTAAACTTTTTTGGCTGCTAGCTAGCTCAATAAATTTGGTGAAGGTGTGTACGTGCACATGCACATGTGCGTACTACTTGATATGCATGAACTGTTGACATTCGGTGACTGCATTTTTTGACTTAGACTTTGGCTGAGCTAATCCTCTGGGTGAAACCTTAAGCTGAACACTAAAGGTTAAAGGGGATGATATAGCTTTTTATGGAAAGCCCATCTTAGAGCTACAAAGCGTCACCTGCCATATGGGATTTCACAGTGTTACCCGCCACTCGACACAGGTGAATGCACTCTACCTTAACCTCAGCTATAGGCTGGTACTTGATTTACCTACCCCGGAGGGATGGAAGGCTGAGTTGACCTAGGCGGCTGGTTACATACAGAGATGGTGTACTTGACCGCAGGCAGTCACTCATGAATGTACTAACCCGGCCCGGCTTAGATTAACTTCGTTGATTTGATCAGATGCATTACCGCTATGCCATGCCACCAACCCAAAATCCTGTACTTAGGCCAGAGTTTAACTGAACTTTGGTTTTAGTATGTACGTAGAGTATACGTTTGGACTTGAGACTTTTGCTGAGCTCTTTTGCTACTCAAGTGGAAACTTTTGACTTAGACTTCGCTTTCTGCTTAGCGAAAGGCTTAGCAAAATCACTTCACTTTTTTGCTCAAGTACATGTATATATTTAGACCGAACTTTAGCTCAGCCGATGTAGCTCATCGAAAGTCTAGTAAAAGAGTGAAGTCACCCATTGGCCCTACACAGGGTCATGTAGCTGTTGTGTGTTTTTTTCCAGCTTTTGCTTTCATTATTTCTTTCTTTTTTTAGTTTTTTTTTATTTCAGCATTTTCTGGATCTTTTGAGTTTT
>Ga0056128_1008476_pt1 | contig 12960 bp, 7 predicted proteins | sample WorMetLIZISLAND2_FD_71113 | JGI IMG/M metagenome (GOLD analysis project Ga0056128, IMG submission 71113) | Marine gutless worms symbiont microbial communities from Max Planck institute for Marine Microbiology, Germany - Olavius geniculatus... ...
GTTGTCCTGGTCTATCTCCAGCCATTTCGTCGCAGTTCAGTGTTGAAATGTGCGCTGCATCCAAAAATTGCGAAAAATTCACTAAAAACCTCTTTTTGAGGGGTTCAAGGTCGTTCAAGGACGATTTGCCACGTTAATGTTTTGCCCACACACAATCGATGATTTGCCTTGTCAGTGCTTTTTAACATGTTTTTGCATCTCAGTTGTAGGTGACTGTTAAACTTCGGTGACTTAGTGAATATCGTGAGTTATGGATCACATTATCAAGTTATTAGTGAGGCTCTATTATGTTGTGGATTGCTATCATGTTGCAGTTTGGACGTGAGTTTCACTCCGGTCGTCGGCGGATTAAAGACCGGGTATGTCTCAGAGTTATCACTTTGTCTGAGCATAATTGTGCATCAGTTTGTTTTTACTCTTGCTAACTCAGCTCTGTTTTGCATGGGTTTTCTCTTTTTTCCTTGTTTTTTATCACAAAGTTTTGGATGAATTTTTGTGAATTTTTTGGAGGAGATGGGTCTTTAGATGAGAAACAACTCATTTATTTTTTTGGTTTAGTAAAGTGTTTTTTACTTCGACTGAGTGAAACGATGCATTCTCAATATGTGCATGTTATTCTCACAAATAATCACAAGATGGTGCCACTTTTCAAGAGGTTAGCACTCTGTTATTTAATGGTAACTTTTGTTTTCTTACTATTTGACTGCCATGTTCACATGACATTAACTCAGAGTTTTATTGCTCAATATCATGATATCTTGGTCCCAAGATGCATTTTTGAATGTCTTTTTTTCTTGGGCTGGACGCTAAATGTCGATCTCGTTTTAGTCTTGAGAGAAAAATGTGTGGGTTCTGAGATGTCATCTCCAACTGAAAATCTAACATCTCTCTCTTTTTCAGTTTCGGTTACATCTGTAACGAATTACATCATGCTTTGTCTCATTGGATGCCATGGTACACCGCAGTTGTTGTTGTTGGCTTGCTTGTAGGCACGGCCGCCGTATTCATACTCATGTTTTCTACAAGACCGTCATGGCTGGACATCAAGCAGCATTCAGCGCCATGCTGGGACATGGAATCAACCTGTGACTGGTGGCTTCAGTGCATCTACAGATGGCGGTGGTGGCAAACGACATCGAATGATGGGAGCTTCAGAACAGTGTACGACCTATTCTGCTTGTTCAAGGACGATGAGTTTTTGCTTTCTATTGCTAGTTGATCTGTCATAATGATGGAATACTGAAAATAGATGTGAGATTTCTGCAAAGGACTGTAAATAGTTACTTAGATTCTTGTGTTATTTAGATATGAGTACCGTTTTTATGTTTAATGCCGGATTTGAACTCTTCCACAAACCAATACCTTCCAATGTACACCTGTGCTTTATTGCTGTAGACTTGTCTGATCTTTTACACTGGAACATTGACTGTAGACCGCCTGACTTTATCCATTTGTGTCTTGTGCTTCTGAAAACATTTGTATTTTACAAATAATTGACAAGTATATTAGCACTGCACTAGCACATTAGAACATGTTGTAGATGCACTTCGTAAATATATTATTGATTTGATTTTGATTTCATTTGATGTGGTTAGTTACTGATCTGATCGACAAGCTCTCTGCTTCATCGGAGTTGCCAGTAGATGGTCGACTTCGTCTTACTAGTGGCAGGGCACCAGCTGGCAGCTTTGTTTCAGATGGTTCCACAGCGACTTTGTCACCCAGCTCGACAGAAATTCGTCATTAGTGGACTGAGGGCGTTCGATTTCAGGCCATGACAATTTTGAGTAGTCTTCAGGCTGAAGTGAACTTTAGTCGATCTTAGACAACACAAAGTGGTTACACGTGGTGTTTTTAAAATTGTGTTTAAATGAATTGGTAATCTTTTTTGTCCAATTTTTTGTTAGCAATTTAGTTTCACTCTGTGACACCTTTAATCTGCTTCATTGATTTAGGCTGCAGACTATAGAAATGAATTCCGTTGGTGAATCCTGTAGATGCATGAAATGTTTTTGCATGTTGTTTTTAAATTTGTGTTTAGTTGAATTGGTGATACTTTTTGTGCAAATGTTTGTTGACCAGGTTGCAGATGATATGAACTATCATACTGTGGACTGTCACGTTACTGATGCATGTAAATTTTATCCAAATTCATATAACACCACAGTTTGGTAAATATTTGGCTGAAGTGTTAGAAAAGATGGACCCAATCAACGTTAGTAATGTGGGAGGTTATCCCATTTGCAGCACTTTGAGCCAGCACTTGACCAGTTCGATAGGTCATCAAAGGTGGAATACTTCATTAGAAGCCTACACTATTTAATGCTTTGAGAATTATGCTAGCAATTGCAGTGGGGTCTGCCTGCACAGTACACCAATGATTTGCTCAGCCAAAACATGCCATTATTAATTGCAGCCAAACCCTCAGGCCTGTGCTGCTACCTGGCAAATACAAACGAATTGTTGATTGGACAGTAATTGCCTGAACACCAATGATTTGCTTAGATGCCAGAAATTGCTTATGTTAGTAACTGCAGTCTATGTGGTGTCACTAACTTAAACTATTTCTGAGACCTGAGCTGATCTTTGGTGTCAGAGACAGTTACTGATCTGCGGTCACTAACAATTACTGTATCTGCAATTGTCTTGACGTGATCTACGGTGCCATAGTAATTTGCGGTCACTGAACGTAAGCGATATCTGCGATCTACGTTTGATTTGCAGTTTATCTGCGGTTATCTTCTGTGATCTCTGGTGTTTAGGCAGACCGGTTGTGGTGTCAGGGCCTACTGTTAACAAAGCAGAATTTGTCTTTGTCTTTGCTGATGATGGCAATGAAATTATCACAAGTACTTACTGTTCCTAGCCCAGGAGGGACAATAGGCTGAGTTGGTTCTCAGTAGTTGGTAGTTGGCATGCCAAAGCAGTATATCCCCAACAGTCACCCATCTCGTTACTAAACCGGCTCACTGTAGACCAACTCTGATAACTGGCACAGTTACCATTATGGCACACTACAACCAGGTGATAGTTCATCTGTCTACTGTTGCAAATGTATTCTACATTTTTGTTGTTCTGCATATTTTTGTGTGTTAGCTTTTGGCATGTAACAGCCGTTCAACTTGTAACATGAATTTGTCATATTTATTGCATGGAGGATGTAGAACATTTTTATGCGCCATCATTTATTTAGTCTGTTGTATACATTTTTTGTGCGCTTGATGTTTGCTATATGATTTGTATGTATTGAACAATGTCTTCAGTTTTTACCCAGAAACAGAACTCATATTTCTGGGAATTTTCAATTTTTCTCTAAAAATTTACTGAGGTCTATGGGTGTCTAAAAACTAAAAAAAAATTGTTGTCAAATTCTTCAGTAACACTTATTGATGGAATCTCTCTTGCAGGGCAAGTAATTCTGCTGATTCTTACACATTTCTTTGTACTGCAGTTCGTCTTTCTGTCATCAGTCATTCGATGGATTTAAATGCCATTTGGCAGCTATACTTGTGGGGTCCAGTGGCACATTGTGTTAGATGGGGGTCCCCGATAACCCCATGGCAAGGGCAGATTTGGGTTGAACCCCCAGCCAAAACATGTAATTACAAATTGCAGCCAAACCGTCAGTCCTATGCTGCCACCTGGCAAATACAAATGAGCTGTTGAATGGACAGTGATTCTACCTTTTGCCCAATAATTACTTTGTTTTTTGTTAAAGAATCAAACATTTGAAGGTTGTGTTCAGCTTTTTATGGGAAAGCCATGGCACAGCTATGGAGCGTCACCTGCCATATGGGATCACACAGTGTTACCTGCCACCCAACACAGTTGAACATGCCCTGCCTTAGCCCCAGCCATCAAGCCGGTACTTGATTTGGTTACCCCAGAGGCATGAAAGGCAAATTCCTGGCCACGCTGATGGTAGATTCTGTGATAATTATTCAATTTTCAGGCAATACATAAGCAAACGTCATTCATAGTTGCATGAATTTGCATTTATTATATTTGTGAGAATATAATAATGCAAATTGTGTGAATATTCGCGCAGACGAGCCAGCTTCAGTACACTTATAGTAAACATATTGCAACACTAGACAAATCAAGCTTCTGTCTTGTTAGTGACTACACTGCTGTCTACATAACGCAGATATACAAGATGTGATATGACGTAATTGCTCGGAAGAAGGCTGGATGTGGAAGATTCATTTTTAGATAGGACTTCAAAATGTTTGATGTCGCATCTGCAGGTTCTAAACTAAACTGTTATTCTGGCTAAGTTTGTTTAGCTCTAAATTAGGTTAATTAGTTCCAAATTAAGTTAATTTTCAAACTGTTAAAACACAATTTATTTTATACCAAGCAGGGAAAAGTTGATTTTTGGGGGTTTGGGAAGTTTGTGAAAATAATAGAATCAAGGCGAGTGTCATTCGTGCGTCAAGTTTATTCATAACGTGTACCTGTAATAGTTACAGTATCAGAAGCTTTTCTGATTTGCTGTACGATAGGCTAACTAGTAGTGTAACATTAATACTGTGCGTGGTTAGATTCATCCAGTGCAAGTCGCACGGTGTCGGTGCTGTTATCGCCCACATTCTAAAAGTTGCTAACCTGTTACGGTTGGCCCCAAACGTAACCAACTACGAACGAATGCTGCCATCTTTTCTTCAGTCCCAGAGGGGTCGAGTGAGCTTTTTGGAAGCACGAATAAAAATAATTTTGGACAAACCACGGCTGTGAGCGGATTGTGCAAAAGTCTCCCATGAGATTTTTTCTCAAGTTTTGGGGGTAAAATCTTAGATTAATTTAGCTGAGAATTGGCTATTTTGACAATCTGGATGTTACTTTTTTGATATAAAGGGAAGAATCGATTTATAATTCACTTGTTACACGTCCAATTTATTGATTTCCCTCAAAACTTTTAGTAGGCCTGCGGGTCAACCATTTGTAGCAGTTCAACATATTAATACGTTCAAGTGTACGCTTCTAATACTAATGAAGTTACAACGCTCAGTTAACAACTTGTGCAGTTAGTAGTGGCTCGTCGCGACTGGTCGATCGGTCCTTTGCGGCGTGCTATTCCTGTACAAATCAATAATATCAAAACCATTTACAGCCTTACCGATCAACTAACTAGACTATAGGTATTTTCAAACACCTGACATTCAAACCATCGATGTCAAAATCCTTGTCTTAACGGACTAACGAACTGTTTGACTACATTTCTATGGCAAATTACGGCTTTACTGCCACTATCACTTTGATGCGATAGTCTGAGCATTCGAGGAAACATCCAATTCTATACATTCCTGCCGCTAACAAATCTTTACTCTAGTTTTTCAGTTTGGATCCAAAAGATGAATAGCTATTCGTACAACCACCTCACCTTCTTTCCGGCCAAAATTTGGAACGTTTGGAACTGAGACTCCGAGTAGTCTAATGAAGGTTCTTAAGATAACCATCACTTGGCAAATTACTTTCCAAGTCACTCAGTCTATATGACTTTATTAATTTGAGATACACAAAAATATCGCAAAGTAACACGCAATTACTGACTATAATAGCACATAGGCCAGCACAGCGAATGCTCGTCAACGCTGGCCACGATAGGCCTACATACAGATCACAGACGGACGAACGGAGAAACAACGCGCAGTGGCAATAACCGAACGTGATCGACTGACAGACCTGTCCTGACTTGGGTCTGGATCGCATGAGGCTGTGTCCTGACGCGTTCAGGGATGCGTCGAGGTCTTCGGAATCCTCAAGGTCTGCTGATATCTCGTCGCGGATGAGGCGAAGCATCTGCAGCCGACGACCTTCGTCAGGCACCACGCCGCTCTGCACGACAGACAGCAAGTCAACGTACCTCACAGTGGGTGGCGTCGTGTGGCAGAAGGGGGCATTGCCCGCCCTGATTTTTGACTGTCGAAGAATTGTCCGAAAATCTTCTTTTCGGAAAACTAAATATCGAATGCAAAATTCGGCGTTGAAAATTTAACTTCAGAGAAATTTAGGGACGAAATACGTGGAATTTTGAGTACCCATGTAATCTTTTGTGTCAGAAATTTACAACACTGTCTGTTGGAATTCTGTCGGCGATTTGCAGCTGACTGTAGGAAATTTGCTACTTGCTGCCCGCTTACTTTTTTTCAATCGACGACGCCGCTGCTAAGTCGGTAAAAAATTATATCCAGTTCGACTTATGGGAAAAAAACGCAAAATTTTTTTAAACTGATATAATGATTAAATCCATCGTTTAAGTTAAACGCTCATCAAACTTTTGTCATCAGACGTGAGTAAATCTGAACACATTTATAAACGTTTACTACAACTACTCGTATGGCTAGATAACCGCGATCGTATTAGGCCTATAGCTCAAACTACACTTACTCACTTACTGGTACTGCTGTCATGCGTCACAAAGCAAACGACGGTATATCTAGACAATCTAAGCGTGGTTTAACTACAATGCCGCACTGTCTGGAGTGGTATAAGCTCGCACTGCATGCTCGCTTACCCACTCCAACAGCGCGGTATCTAGTAAATACCTCCGTGATATTTTCGAGCAGTTTGCTCATCGTTTCTCGGCGTTTGCTCTTGGCGCGTTCGATGCGCTCGAGCTGTGATACGAGTGATTCGACTCTGCCCGCCAATCCTGTCAGTGACTTCTCGGTGCCTTCAATGCGACGATACATCAGTAGAGCTTCACGGCTGTCCAGGCTTGACGCTTCGCCGCTCGACTTAATCTGGTCGTACTCGGAGTCAAGCTCACCCTGTGTACAGAGCAAAAAACGTAAAATCCTTCCAACCGATAAGACCAATAGGGCGGCGTTGATCTCCGTTTCCACGGCCCTCAGCCAAACACCAGTTTGCACTGCAAGACCACGGAGTGGCACGGATACGGGGCTAGTGCATCGCGCGGTGTGCCTGTTTACGTCGTAGCTTTTGCTGGTACTTATTGCGTCTACCCACAGAGGGACGGCCAGGCTAAGTTGACTTGGGTGTATATACAGTACTACGTGGTAAAATCTAGTGCTGCTGCTTTCAATTTCTGTTCGAGAGACCGGTCAATTAATCTTTACGGATTTCAGTCATCAATCACTCGACAACATTAACCGTTATTGCAACGAAGTGCAGAGAATAAAAAAAACCGAATCACAGTATCAGTAAAACACTAAAACGAACAATAGAATTACAGTGCCGAGTGCATGCAATTATACAACTTCAAAAAAAATCATACAACATATCTCAAGACTATCTATTTACCCTATCATTTTGAGCACGTAACACCCGATATTAAGCCTATTAGGCCGTTCAAAGCCCTATGCGCTATGCCGCACACGATAGTGAAAAATTGTCTTTTATTACTTTGCAGTATTTACGCGCGAAGGCAGCTACTGCTTTCAGCGCGTCTTAGCCATCGCAATTCTGTGTGTCCGTTCGTCCGTCCCTTTGTCTGTCTGTCACACGGGTGGATCAGTCAAAAACAGTGCAATCTAGGATCACCAAATCTTCACCGTCGGCTGCCTGAAAGACTCTAATTTCACAAACCGTTAAGCTTTTCCACAAATTCGAAGAGGGTCACCCCGAACGAGGGCCCTAAATGAGAGGGGGTGGGCAAAATTTGCGATTTTTGGCCAATAAGTTGCTGTATCTCAGTAACGGTGCGAGATAGGGCCAAGGTTACTATTATTCACTAATAGGAAGTCGTACACTGGCTCTCGATCGGTGCCGGACTCAATGACCTTGAATGACCTTGAACGCCAAAATAGGAGGTTTTATGGACTTTTTGGCGATTTCAGGCTGCGACACAAGTCTATATCATTCACAAGGTGGCGCCACACTACTATCGTTATGCGATCTAGATAGAGAATTTGGTATTTGTATATGAACTTAGCGTGAACACCCCAATTTTCAGCTAAACTATTAAACCTGAACTGCTATAGGCTTTCGCGCGTCTCGTGAGCATTAGCTCAAGTTTCTTGTATATTACAGTACTTGGCATAGCGATATAATTAGGCTTAACAATCGCAGACAGAACGGATCGTCCTATGTGCCTGCCTATCGCAGCTTTGTCACCTGAAGAAATAGAATCACATTCTATTTTTATGAGCAACTTTATGCCTCTGCATTTTAAGTGACATGGCCGTACATCTTGACAAGTCAAAATGTCGTGGATTTGTCATACGCTTTCAGTTTTAGTGTACTCGTTGTATAACTTAATTAGTGTACGTGAACTTACTGCAGAGCTTGTTGTACATCATACGTTCCAGCATGTCCATAACAAATCAAAGTGGAATTTTGACCTAAGCCGTAGTCAGCAGCAGCAGCAGGTATTATTATGCGGAGTGTTTTAATTACCTTCTGGTCGTCGAGATCTCTCTGCATGCGGCCTTGTTCGCTGAGATTGAGCCCGCTGTCGCCGTCAGCGTCATACTTGGCAAACACGGCTTCGATCTCCGCATCGGCGTAGCCACGCCTACCAACGTCATCAAGTCATCATTAGGCCTATGCACGACCTTCAGGCAATCATACGTACTGCAAAAAAATATAAATTAACATATAATTTATTTGTAAGAGTTTAAAATATGAATGCGTGACTTCTGATCTAGAATAATTTTGGCGTCGCTAAACATCATGTAGGCCTAATTTCGTTTTGTCATTTTACATGGCATTATGCATGTATATGTATTTTTTTCTTTTTCTTTCTTTTTTTCTGTATTGCTACTGTGTTGATTTTCCTTGTGTTCATTGTCTACCGTCATCGGTGAATAAAAGATTACCATAAGAGGCCAGAGCCCAGAAAGGCGCATAGCGCACAAAAAATTGACTACGCAGATGGCCCAGAATGCACTGAACTGCAAATTTATCGATACACCCAATTCTGATCCCGTTATTAATTTTGACAAAACGATTTCGCGATTACGTTGTGTAGGCCCATGTTCCAAAATTCCGAAAAAATTTTTCCTAGGCTGCGAAACTAGGGTAGTGGTAAAAATTAGTTTTAAAATTGTAACACTATTCCATCAGCGACTTAATTAAGTTTTAAACGATTATAAGCATTCCAACAAAACAATCTGTTAAAGAGATTGTCTCCTACTTCTTCATCTTTGTTCTCCATTCCTCGAAGTCCAGCACACCGTCTTTGTTGACATCGCCCTCGTAGATAACGTCCTGTATGTCTGCAATTTTCTCGCGCTTGATGTTCAGTCTCTCCAGCATCTTGAAGGCTCCCTGCACAGCAACAAGCAGTCCGTACCTATTGTCTTTTCCGTCTAAGGAAAAGTTCTTTTTAACACACCAAAATTATTCAAAACCCACCACAACCATTCTTAATATAAACGAAAAACAGTCTGATAACACATTACGATATATCATTGGTGATAAAGGTGAATTTTATTATGCCTATGTCGACGATTAAACCTACCACTTAATAATGTGGTTTGCAGGAAACAAACACAATAGAGGACGGACACACTCGCCTTTCTGAAAAAGTCTCCCATCTCGAACTCGTTTTGAGCCTCGGCAAGGTCAGTTTTGACGTCAGCGTACGTGTCGTTGATGATGGCCAGGAACATGTTGAGCAGGATGAAGAAGACGAAGAACACGTACAGAATAAAGAACGCAGGACCAACGACGAGATTTGTAAAAAATAAAGAACGCAGGACCGAGGACACGGTTTGCCTGTTGCAGAGCCTGAAAGTCAAAGTCTCCGAGGATCAGACGGAACAGCGTGAAACTGTTGATACAAACCACAAACCGCATCATTCCAAACCGTGGACGTTAGGAACAAATTACTAAACGTTAAAAATAGATTATTATTACAAATACCACTAATTAGTTATTTTTTATTTTGACTAACTTACTCACATACACACTTATGATTGATCGTTTGACTGATTAATTAATTTATTGATGAATAAACACATAAACGAATGAATTGATTAGTTTACTCACTCATTAACTCATTAACATTAGGCCCATTGTTTTTTTTTTTGGGGGGGGGCAAACTCCTTTGTATATTGCCCAAACACCAGCAATGAATTATTTAAAAAATCAATAATGCTCCTAGTAACAATAACTGTAACAGTAGGCCTAGCAATAAACATAACATAAATTTGATATACATTTAAAAATTATAACTAAACGACTTTAAATTTAAATTAGTTAGTAACAGAGTAAGCAAAAATTTAATCGTACTGCTACGTACATTGACATGGAGAAGCTGCTGTATTCCTCACACTGAGTGCCGAAGAGCAGATATCCGAGCTGAGCGAAAGCCAGGAAAAAAATGAAAAACATGACGGCGAAGCCGGCGAGATCCTTGGCGCATTTGCTGAGAGTTGACGACAGTTGGGTCATCGTACGGTTGAAGCTGATGTACTTGAAAACCTGCAGTAGCCATTAGACGACCGCTCGTTTCATATCACATCCACTGTAATCGCCTCTTAACCTGAATAGTAATTTGCTAGTTTCTGGTAGCGATAGGCAGTAAAAACTTAACAATTAAAAATTAGCTTTTTTCGAAAATTTCGATAAGCGTTTGACATCTGAAACAAGACAAGGCAACACATTTTTGTTTAGTAAAAACTTTCTTGTTGAACTTCTAGTAAATTGATAGAATGTTAAAAAATTGTTCTTAGTTGTTTAAAAACTTGTTGATATTGGGAGGCTGAAACCTATCCTAAGTACTACAACCGGTACTTACTATCTTAATACTTCATCTGTATAGACCGAATGACGTCGTGATGTACCCGTGGTCTAACTTTGTAAGTGGGCACTAGGCACTATACATTTTACACGTAATATGATTTATGAATTACAGTAGAGAAAGACGGACCTTGACCCAGCAGATGAAAACCATGATGGCGACAGCAGAGTTGTAAGTGATCTGATAGAAGGCGAGGTTGTTGAACTCCGGGTAGACGTCAGGGTTAGCGAGCAGCGCATCCAGCTTGTTGCCCACCTCCGACGTGCGATAGATACTGACTGGATCACTTGGCCTATAGTTTAGCGTGTCAAACTACGTGCAAGGTAAGTTCACAGGGTGTCCTTCAAGTACTGGATCATTTCATTCTACTGAAATATTTGGCCTATAGTTGACTGTGTCAACCTAAGTGTAGGCAGGTCCACAGGTTGTCCTTTAGGTACTGGATCACTTGGCCTGTAGGCTACATCACGTGTAGTTCGGTGTGTCGCCGACGTGCGATAGATGCTGAAGATGACGCAGCAAACAGCGATCACGATCACGACGATGTCCAGAATGTTCCAGAACGTCTTGAAGTACGCCAGACGAACCTTCTTGATCTGCAGTGAACGAATGCAGGAATGAACGAATCAATTAATGAATCGATCGATCACTAAATCAATCATTTAATTAGATAATCACGACCAAGCGGGTGAAGGTTTATAGCACCTACAGAGCCTACAGAGCTCGCTTATTGAGGTTATACGTAATTTAATCAAGACGATTTGCTTCGACTCTCTACCATCGGGGACCGGGCATTTTCAGTGGCGGCAGTTGGAGCCTGAAACAGTCTGCCACTTGCGACGAGAGCCGCCAACTCACTGCTGCAGTTTCGGAGAGAGACAAAAGCGCATCTTTTTCGCCAGTCGTTTCTGGACTGACTCGTGACCTGCTACCGACAGTCTTACTCTTATTAGCAAGTGCTCACAACATACTTAGCACAATTTATATACAGTGCCCCTGCAACGTCGTTTGATGTGACAGTGTCACTTAAATCTGTTCCTCATAAATAATAGTAATAATAATAATCCCCTTTTGTACGTCATATTGTAATACAGTATTAACAATACTATAATATGTAGTCAGCTTAATAATTAATAAGCCTAAGCTTATTAACTAAACCGTTTGCATTACGCTGCAGCAAAATTCATACAGCTTAGTTTTTTTGGAACTGAATGTAAACCAAAAATGTCCGTCGAGCGTATTCCTTACGACGTAAAAGAAACATTATTTACACAATTTCGGCACTCATAAAAGACAAATCACACGGACCTCGATCGCTTCCTCGATGGTGTAGTAGACGATGAAAAGACAGAAGATGATTTCGCAAGCCAGCACGAAGTAGTCCATGGGCGTGACGTAACGCAGCAGCTTGACAGTACGCAGAGTCCACGACGGAACCACCCCACCCGTAGCCGGCAGCTCCGCAGCCAGTCTGCAGCGTATCCACAAATAGGTTCGTTCTTATTTTCTGGTATCATCACGCTGCCAGCTATAAATTTAATACAAAAGGCCGTTCTGTCGCAAGAAGAAAGCGCGGTGCTGCAATTATTTCGTTGCGAATTTGCTATCGTCTGAAAATTAGTATCATTCAAGGCTTACATCTCTGCCGCAAACGGCGCGGTTCTATCTCAATTATTTTCTTTACGTTCTGCATATTGACACCGGCTCATTGTACCGCGCTGTCGACTCAACACGTACGGCCGTCGGGCTTTTCCAGTCGCTGGTCCACGGTCTGGAAGTTGGAACTCACTGCCAGATGAACTCAGAGATCCAGCGTGTGACACTGACAGTTTCAAACAGTTTTTTAAAAACAATCATGTTCAGTCAGTACTACACTTAGTGTGACAAGCGCATTAGAGGTTAATTTAACAATATGCGCTATAAAAATTTACATTTTACTTACTTACTTACTTACTTTTAATCGGATAATGTTATCTCCGAAAGATGCATGCTCTGTACAATAGAGTGCGTAACGGCCGTTCAAGATCATCCAAGGTGGTTGATTTCGGTACAATCGAAAACACGCGCGTGGCGTATCCAACTTTTCATTAGTAATCAACAAAATCGGACGTACGGACGAACGGACAAACAACTTAGGCTGCGTTCACACAGACACGAGTACGAGTACGAGTACGAGTCCGGGTTTCTGTTTACAGCTCGTAGAAGCTTCACTCGTACGAGTGGAGCGTTCACGGTCACTTGTACAAGCA
>Ga0056128_1008481_pt1 | contig 12953 bp, 12 predicted proteins | sample WorMetLIZISLAND2_FD_71113 | JGI IMG/M metagenome (GOLD analysis project Ga0056128, IMG submission 71113) | Marine gutless worms symbiont microbial communities from Max Planck institute for Marine Microbiology, Germany - Olavius geniculatus... ...
AAATTTTATCTCAATCGGGTCAGGGGTTTTGATTCTGTGGGGGTCGAATTTTTGGCTTTCCCATAAGAAAGAGAAGTCGCCGTTAACACAGGGCTTGAACTACCGTTCAGCCTGTGATAGGTGAAATATAACGCTTGCGGGACTTTTTGTACCTTCCCTTTCCTTTTTTCTTGCCGTCCTCTACAGGAAAAATGACTAAATTGATTTTAACGCACAATAGCTCATATGACGCGGTTTCATGCAAGAAAGTGCCTTTGGGGGTTACAAAATTTAAATTCAACATTTTAACATTTTTTCACAAAAATATGAAAAATTACAATAGTGCCTATGGGGAAAATTAGACAATGCTTTAAACCATCATAACTCCAGCTGTGTATAATTTTTGGTTCTAAGGTATGGTTTTTGGGGTCGGCCAATTTAACGGTGTCATTTATATTTACCCCTGATTGACCCCCATTGCCATGGCAACGAAATTTGGGACATAATGGGTTAGATCTCGGCTTACGTAGAGGTATACGGAAGATCTTTGCATCAAAGGGGGGGGTTTCGAGGTTACCATTGCACAATGTCAGAAGAACTTTGCTGACTCTGTAATGGTGATGTTTTTTTTAAATTGTGATTTGTGCTGTTTTATATCTACAACCACGATGTCACCCTTACACTGTAGCCTATATAAACTGAACAGTTTTTACATAAATAAACGCAAGTATTAACTATTCAACAAAAGTTAGTTTTTTTATCATTTAATACATCAGTGACAGCATTTGCACTGTTTATATCCAAGATATCAAGCTTTAAGAATGACCACAGTACTTTAAATTTTTAAAAACCCGAAATTGCTAATTTAACCAACTGGTTATTTTATTCTGCTACTTAATGTAACAATGGCCATTTAATATGTGTGGTTGATTAGACTAAAAGCTCAAGAAGTACAGGTAAACAGCAGAGTCTTTGTGCATGTCTTTAACAACCATTTAAACTGCTCAAAGTGTTAATGTTTGTTTGTCTCAGAAAAACTGGAAAGCTGTTTCACAGTTTCAAGCCTGCATGAGCCCACGGATACAAGAATATCGAAGCGTGCATACATGGGCTGGGGTTGAAGTTCAATCCCACAAGTGAAGCAGTACTGGGTGTCTGGGTTATTGACAGCACGACAGGTTGCACAGATCACCCCCGCACTGCCAACTTCTATCAGGGACTACAAAAAACAGCTGTCATGATGCAACCAGTACATCACTAAAGCAAGCAAGTAGGCCTAAGTTAGTAAGCTGCCTTTGACTGCAAACGACAATCAGACAAGCATTGCACGGATGAATACTGGGACAATATAGTATAAAGGTACAATATCCGTAATACACAGTAATAGGTCTATACAGACATAATTTAGGCAAAATAACGTAGGCTACATGTATATAAAACTCAAACATCTACTCCAATTAGAAAGGGCTTTAATAATAAAACTTTGCATACAAATGGAGGTTTTGATGGTTGGCAGAGAATAGGAGTGGCCTCAAAGTCAAAGGTTATAAGTTTGAAAAGCAGGGCTTGGAAGAGGGAGTAGTTGGTTACGGCAGTAATGCTGGCTTAGGCTTATGCGGTGAAACAGTCGACCGTGTGATTGGTCAACCATAGTGATATCCGCTCCTGACTTCAGAATGGTAATGCCCCCTCTACTAGCTTTTAATAATCTTCTTAGGGCAGGATTGAGTTGGTTCAAGTCGAACCAAAAAAGCCAGAAAAACTGGGTACATTCTTTATAAACTGTATGAAGTCTATCACCCTATCATACCAGATACCGTATAGTACCACTGTGTGTTTGTACAGCAGACCTGTGAGCCACACCAGTCACAGTAACGAGCCTCAGCAGTAACTTCATGATTACAACTCATGCACTTTCTGCAGATTGGTACACGTGCTGTAGCAGGCGCATTGTCACGATAAACCATCTACAATGACAACAGGAACGACTACTATCACATTTAAGATTTATTACAGTTAACATGCTACACAAATTACTCAATATCTGCTTAGCAAGTTAGCCTACTAACACTGTCTTTCTCTCTGTCGCTCTCTCTCTCTGTCGTGAGTCAACGCATGTGACCACAAGTTCATGCAAGGCTTCGTGGTCTTGTGACACCTCCACCAGTTCGTCGACCCTCATTCCAGTCTAACCTCAGGCCTACTACTTTAAAGGGGAAGTCTTGTCAAAAATAACCATTAGTTTTTACTGGCCAGATCGAATTGGCATATTTTTAAGAAAAATTTTTTGCAATTTACTTCATTAAACAATGATCATTCAAAAGTGAAGTTTGAAGCTAAGAATGATTTAGTAAAAGTCATCATTTTTGACCAACTTCGTCTTTAAAATTTTCATGCGACAAATGATGCACTACAGGCCTAGTCTTAAATGACTTATGCATTAAATAATTGATATTAAACTAGAACATGTGCAGACTTAACAAAAAAATATAAAAGCACTACAAACTAGAAGTGATCATAGGTCTCAAACCCACGTTGAGAAAGGTGCTGTCACGTGGCGATTAGAAAAGACAAAATACAGCTCCTAATGAAAGGAAATTCTGGAGTAAATGCTGGATAGTGATGCAGCATCCACAAAAGAATACAGATCACAACGAAAAAAACTAATTACTTCCTTTCTTCTTTTACGCCCAACCAATGACCAAATTTCATCACAATCTGTACTACATAACATTCTGAGTACTCCAGCTGACAAAAAATGACTAACCCAAAACATAATCAATCTCCTTTGTTGCTTTGCTTCAGCGGAGGTAACCAGATTGTTACAAATGGTAAAACATTTTATAAGTCATTTTCACCTTGGCGTTAGTGAGTTTAGCAGCGCATGTGACACACGAAGCAGAACGGCTGCTTGTAGAGTTCGGCGTTCCACAGATGACACAAACAAGACATGCAGCAGGGTCTGCAGGCTGCCTTGACTGCAGCACACTGCGGTCAGTTGTCAACAGGACATCACACGCCAGACACTTGGCCATGTTCAGTGGCACAACAGATTTGCAGTTCCAACACTGACTCACCTATGCACACCCAGCTGCTCATCTAGCTACACGTTTGTATTAAAATTTAATACGAAAAAAATGGCACAAGTTTTCTTGTGCACGTTTCCTGATTGTATGTCAGCAGCATTAGTCCCAGTCCCAAAGAATGAATAGGCATACGACATTAATTTTGGAAATGACAATCATACAACAAAATCAACTCAACTGCATTTGCTGTGCGTGTTTACGTCTCTTGCATTACAGAAAGTACACGTATATTAACTCTTTGTTAATGTGAAAATCTTTTCTAAGAATAAACATTCATTAGTACAGTATCTCTATCAAAAACTACAAAGCAAAAATGTTCCGCAATTTAAGCCAAAATGTCAACATAATTCAAGGGAAGTTACAACAACTGACTGACTAACCTGGCTAGAATAAGGCATAACGCCGGCATTGGTTGCTGAAGTAAAAGGACTGAGAACATAGCCACATTCCGAGCAATATTTAACAGAAATGTCTGCTGGCCTTGGTGCAAAACATCTAGCACATCTGCGCATACAGACGTATGAGCACATAGTTATTGTGTTCAGTAGCATTTTGGATTAAACATGTAGGCAGGGCAGGAAATTGCAATTTGCCAACGGACGCAACAAATTTCAGATGGAAATCCAACAGACAGCTGCAAATTTCTGACAGAAGAGATACTCAAAACCTCAACTTTAACCATAAAATTATCCCACACTAGAGTTTCCATCCCCAAATTTTGCAGTTTTCGATGAAAATTTTGGGTCAAAAAAATTTTCCGGCAACTTTCTGACAACCAAAAATTCAGGGGCATTCTTCCCTCCTCGCCACCGATTGTACTTGCATGACTGTCCAAAACAAAGAAAACAAAGAACGCGGAAAAAACAAACATTGGTGTGAACATGCCCTTGCGCAGGAATAACCAGTAAACCAATTTTTGGTTCAAAAAGTCAATGGTCAGGGTCAAGGTTGCACAATGCAGCGAACGAGGACATATGGCTAAGCAGACAGCCGCATATTATGTCAGCACTGGGTCAACATCTTTGCCTATGTCTGTTACAGTTCAGCTAGGCCCTATTTGTTGGCAAAACTAGATTTTTTTTCAATTTCACTTAATGTTAACTTAAATAAAGATTAATAATAGAGAATTTACTATGCATTACTACAAAAGACGTTCAAAAAGTTTTGCAAGTCGATATGTTAGACTAAAAAACTTTTCGAAATTTATACACCAATAAAAAGTATGTTTCTCCTAAACACGTACGAACCTAAAGCGAATATGACGTCATTGTAATGTATGACATCAAAGAGCGTTAAACAGAAACGATTTCGAGTGCCAGCGCAATCAGTGTAAAATTTGGCTCGCTGTTGTGTGACATTTCTTCAGTCTACCGTCAGATTTTCCAACACAAGGCCCTGGGACATGTGACTTTATGAGAGCAATGACAAGCAAGTCCATGAATTTTTTATTTGCAATTATAAATATTCAATAACCAAAATCTGTGCCAACAGTGAAGAAAACTATACACATGAGGAAAATTAGACAAAGTTTACAACTCGATAGGCCCCCTGTGTTAGACTAACAAACTTTTTAAAATTTATACACCAGTAAAAGTTACGTTTCTCCCATACTCATATGAGTTCAAAGCGGATGTGATGTCATTAAAATTTATGATGTCATAAAGTGCTAAACATATACGATTTGGAATGCTAATGCAAAAACACAAATATATGCATGAAAATTCTCCAGTCTGCAGACAGAGTTATAAACGTGAAACACCAGAATAGGTGATTTTATGGAAGCCCTGACAAATATGTTCATAAATTTCTTACTTGCAATATGAATAAACAGTAGCCAAAATCTGCGCTGGCCATAAATGAAAACGCTTATGTCAATTATGATGTCGGGATTTGACGTTGTCAGTAAAATTTTATAGAAAAGTAAACAGTTAGTGACATACGTCATCTTTTGGAATAGTTAAACAATTTTTACAATGTACAACCTGAAAAGCCCTGATGAGTAGTGGCCTGGGAGCAAGCCCCGAATATCTCCCCTAAATCCGGCACTGCAGCCCAATCCCAAAGTTGCAATTAACCAGCAAGCTGTTCACAACTATGGCTTTGTACAATAAGACCATCTTACATACAGCAGAAACTTGATTTACAGCAACTATTATTTTTTTTAAATTGGAAAAATTATTTCTGCGGTGTCTGCTATACAAACAATAAATGACTGAAGTCTGTGGTAGAAGCCTGGCTGGAGGGACCGATATAAAACGCCTTATGACGTCATAAGTCACATGAGTTCCGGAGAATGTGCGTTATATTGGTGTACAGATATTGAAAAGTTTTTTAGTCTAACATATCAACTTGCAAAACTTCTTGAACACCCCTTGTACATCATATTGTTCCATTAATATGTATTATACAGTAGGATATAATTATGTAATAATACTTACAAATTATTCAGATTATAATACACCGGTATATTGTCATATTAATACAATAAACTGCTAAACACTTACAACACTAACACACTCAGCATAAAACCAACCAATTGTAGTGACATTGGGTTCCAAAAAGCTAACTGTTGAAACAGTTAGTGACATTGGGTTCCAAAAAGCTAACTGTTGAAACAGTTAGAACAAGACTGTCAACAGCTGGATGTCCTTCCTGTATCTTATTCAATGCAGACCGCTAAACCATAAACAGATGAAAACATGATATTGGTAGTTCCCAATTTCTCTCAGTTCAGCTCTGCTTAGAATCGCTTCAGTTCATTTAGTTCCATGTGCTGGCCTAGATTCAAGCGGCAGCTCGCGTGATAGTTTTTAAGTGCAATTTTATAATCTTATAAAATTGTTAAATTACCAACCTGAGCCTATCAGCTGCAGTTTGGCTGAAAGTTGGCGTAAAGTGGTTGGCGCCATTCACTGGTTTCTGGTGAGTTAATTTCTGTGAGATGCTGTAGCCATTTGTCAGCGGCGTCTAAGCACAGACCACAGTAAATAAATACTGACGAAAGTGCTAACTTCATATAGATGCAGTTTACTAGATGACAATTTAATAATCAGCAAAACTGTACCAGAAAATTCATTTTCAGTAGCTATGGCTACAAACAATGAACACTTCTATAATTAATTAATTTCCAAAAACAAATAAAAGTTAATCAATTAATTTTGATTAATTTCTGTAGTCAAGAAAGACTGTGAAAACTGCAAAATTCAACTACTGGTTATTGCTATATTTTGCAAATTAACGCAACATCAAAAGAGTGATTATGATGCAGTAACCTAAACAAACTCTGTACTCAGAGCTTATGAAGTTCAGACTGTTAAATTAACACCACACAGGTGTGATGACATGTTCTAAGTGAAATAAAATTAAACTACAAACGTTGGTCATCAGTGATTTTAGGCTGTTAAAAAGTCCACAAATGTAATCAAATTTTAATCGTTTGAAAATTTTCAACTGATTAATTTTTAATGATTAATTGGTTAATTAATCATTAATTTCTGCAGCTTTAATTTTCAGTCTTTAAATAAATTTTTTTATAAAGCAAAAAATAGTGCATTATGACAATGTCAAATTCACCAAACCAATTCTAAGTTACTGGAACAGAATGTATTTATAGAAGTCTCAATAAAAATGAACCAGAAAGTTACAGAAATACAGCAGGTAAAATGGCAAAAAAATTAGGCTGGACACAGAAGTCATTATAGTATTGAATATTTATGAGAACACCGTAAAAGAAATGAAAATGCTCACTTCTTGATAATGCCGTCTTTCACTGTCTGTGCTGTAGTCTGCAACAACAGAAATAAAGTGTCACAACAAATACAACAAGTTTGAAAATTTTGTGCGCATGTAATGACAACAACATGTGATGTATGCCATGCGATATGCTATAATGCATCTGCAGAAATTTTTGTTGCTATTAATATTATAACAGGTCACTATCAAACGACTGCAAAAAAAGATTACTGCAAACTAATAACAAATAATTCAGAACAAAGCAACAATAAAAACATCAGAAATAAGAACTAGAAAAAAATAAATGGCAGTCAGCATGAAATTCCAAAGAAAACTAAGTTGCTAAGTTCACCATCAATAAACAAACAATACTGCTTTAAATCTGCTGAACTGGTCAGCATTACTGTTACTTTAGGTTAAGCTTGAGATCAGAAGTAAGGAAAAATGGGAAATGCGGGAGCAGGCCTAACCCACAGCACACTCACAGAATCTGAACACTTAGCATGAATGATGATGCTAAATGACTGAGAAGGTTGCAAGTGACTAAGCAACTAAGTGAGAAAAAAGTAAGTAACAGAAGCGGTCAAAATGTCCAATGTCTATCATAGTAACAGGAGCATCAATGCATGAAATATAAGATGTGGAACAGATGACTTTTCAGATAAAACTGGTAGAAAGCCATAGAAGGTGCGAAGATCACGTGCTTAGAAAGACTGTAGTAACAAGATAGAGACAGACCGTGGTGTGATAGTCCTGTGGTCTGTTTCATACGTTGGACGTCCGCCCATGCTTCTTTACCCGTCACCATCTTGTCCACAAATTTCCGCACCTCGCGTTTTGCTTGCTGTCACACACAGCCAGTACAGCATCTCAGCTGCATTTGGCATAAGAAAAAAAAATTTAAAATTATACAAATTTAGAATTTCTACAATCACCCACATCCTCGGATATGACCTGCAAATGCTTGCAAAGAATGGACAGAAATATGCTAAACTTGATTGCATGTACATGAACTCTGCACACATAGAACCCATCTCCGAGCTATAAAAAATATGGGATCACACATTGTTACTCGCCACTCCATAGAGGTAAACGTGGGTCAACGTGCCGCACTTTAACCCCAGCCAGCTAGGCAGGCTGGTACTTAAGTTACCTACTGCAACTGGATGAAAAACCAAGTTGACGGTTTCTTCGCAGCATAAGCAGAACACAAGTGTTGTAAACTATGTGCGCAGAATAGTAAGGTCTGGTCAGGTCAGGTGCTATCTGTTATCGACAGGTAAGTGGCTCAATGGACTTCCTTCCTCTGGATGCTTCTTTATCCAGTTAGTTTGGCAGCATTGTTGATAGTCATCTTCAGCCAGTCTTCTACATTTTGTACCCAGTGCCCAGTGCCTCCTTGGTCGACCTCTTGACCTTGATCCAAGAACAGCACCAACAATAACATCTTTCTTGAAATTATCGCCTTCTGAGCGCATTATGTGACTATAGTGCAATAAAATAGAATAGGTCCAGAATAGCAAATGCATTCTGAAAGGGCCCACTGCCAGTACATGTAAATGTTGCAATCACAACAGACACTAGCAGGCAAAACTAATAAAATCCAACTTAGCCATACCTCAGCAACAGGAATCTCGTGAATAAAATCAAGATCATCAGCAGCTGTGGCAGCAACATCAGATTTCAGGCATTCAACATCAAACACTTTGGTGACGACAAAACTCTCTCGACCATCTCTGTTTAACACAGCAGAGCAACTAATATATATCCTATAGTAATAGTTAATTAAAGCTATTAGACAAGAGCACTGACAGCTGTATGCAGTGGTGTAACCAGCCAGAAATTTCAATGGGGGCTTCATTTCTCTTTCCCTCCCCTCCTCTTCCCCCTTTCATCCCTCCCCTCCTTTTTCCTCCTCTTTCACCCTTTTCCTCCCTTCCCCTGTCCTCCCTTCTTTCCCTCCCCTCCCTTCGCTTAGAAGTAGAACCCCTTAAAATCCAGCTAATGGGTCTGGAGAGTGCTGTGTGCTACCCCAGCAAGGTCTGGAACATAGTCCCAACTGAAATCATATTTGCCAGATCTGGCGGCAACAATTTTAATTATTTTCCCAAAAATAAACTGACCAAATTGGCAAATTTTGTGCAGTTTAAACATATGCTTATGTTTTGTCTGGAGGATTGGGGGGCCTGCCCCTCCCCCCTTGTCTACACCATTGGCTGTACGAGGGGCGTTCAATAAGTTCCAGGACTATGTCTTTAATAAAACGACAGTAAATCCCAAATTTCTGACAGTTATGTCACTTTTCAACATATTCTCTCTGCAGTTCACTGCAATGTTCCCATTGTTCTAAAAGTCTGCTGGAACCCATAGCATCAAGTTTTTTATTGGCATGTGTAAAAATTTCAGGACAAAATGTTGTAGAACATCTTCATCGTTTTTAAACTTAATGTCTCCAAGTGATTCGCTCTGAGGTCCAAACAAATGAAAATTACTTGGAGCTAAATCTGGACTGTATGACAAATACTGTAGCAGTTTCCAACCCATTTTTTCAATTATCTTAACTGTCTAATGGACTAATTGCACGGTGGGGCACTATCATTTTAAAGAATGACACCTTTCTGCAGCAAACCTGGTCAACTGCTTCGAACTGCTGGTCGTAATCAATCGGACAATAATGCCTGGTAATATTGTTCATTCACAGTATGTCTTTCAAGCAAAAAAGTCTGCAAAAACAACTCTTTAAGTAAACCAAAAAATGCTTTGTCTGCAGCTGACCGTTTTTGCCATAAGCAGTGCTCCAACACTGACATCATCATTAACTGACTAATAATCGCTGCAAAAATGGGCAAACTATTCAAATACTTTCAAACATGATAAAGTGTCACTGCTAATTATTACAAATAATTTACAATAAATTTCAGCATTTTCTACACCTTCGGTGACTAAAAAATTTTATGATTATTCTCTAACCTAATTCTCTAAACAAACGTCAACGCCCATCATTTATATTTGAATAATAATGACATCATAACATGACATCATAAATAAGACCTTAAGTGATGTACAATAGTGGCAGTACAACTTCATAATAGTTTTGGTTTTCAGCTGTCACTGTGTGCTTACTGAGAAGAACAGCCCTGTTACTTATTGAACGCCCCTCGTATATACAACAAAAGCAGGTCTAGCAAGCTACTACTGTGATAAAACAAAACTGTCCCATGTCTAATTGTCTATGTCTACATCTCATCATGGAGGCATAGTAGAGTAACAGTTATGGTGTTGCCATCAAGAGGCTGACAGCTTACTGGTAACTCCCATAATTTTGCTTTCTATTTCAACTAACAACTCTATGTGATTTATTAATTTATCCTCTGTTAGCAAGCATTATATCATGTGTCCTTTCTTCCTCTATTTCCTCAGTCCTTTTAGAAAAAAACTGCCTAAATCCAGATTTTAGCTATAAGCTCTATGGAAACAGTCTAAGCTCCCCAGTAGGGTCTGAAACTGACTCATATTTTCATGCTGGCTGTCAATTTTGAAAAATTTTTATAAAAGCATGATTAGACAAGCTGAAGACAGAAACAGCTAGCAAAAGAGAATGCATTATACCCACCATTTGGCAAAAATTAAAGGAAAGACACAAGCCTCGAGCAGCTAGATCAACTAACCGTGTAACTGCCACAGCTTTTACTGTACGTTTTCCCGGTGGCAATACAAATGGTCCCTGATAAAGCAGAGTTGACTTGGCTGCAGAACCAACTGTCCGGAATGGCTCGGGTTTGGTACCATTCAATGTGTAGTAAATCACTGCACCGTCAGTATCTGAGCACAAGTAATTACAAAGTTAGGCTTGTTTGTCACACACTGAAAATATAAAACTAGAAAAAATACGATCACAACATATCAGCCATTGGTGTTAACCTATAGTGCTGCTAAATTATCAGCCATGTTTGTTACACTGCTACCAACTAATAAATAATAATTCTGGTTTTGAAAATATATCCGAGCCCATTTTGAAGTGCAATACCTTTATGCAGACAGATGTACTACATGAGAAGAATTCAGATTATTTTTCTACACAATGCCATGCTGTATGAAAACTCTTTGCAAAACATTCTGCACTTATCCAGTTTGGTTTTGGCAAATGTTGTGCTTAAAAATCCTCCAACTACAATGATGATACTGATTAAGCCCAAATTTCACTATGCTGACTTTGTGAGGCAAACTTTGTCTCAGACACAAATCATGAAAGTCCGCGACACAAATCATGTCGCTGACTTTCATGATTTGTGTCACAGACTTTCGTGATTTGTGTCCGCGACAAAGTCAACAGACTGTCGCGGACCTTGTCGCCGACTTTCCCCGTGCATTGCAATTGACTGAATTCCATTACAGCGACACAGATGAGTTTGTCACGGACTTGTCACAAACTTTGTTGCAAACATCTCGACATGTTGAGATGGTTTGTGTCTGTGACTTTCATGATTTGTGTCTGCAACTTTCACCGAAACTTCATGATTTCATGATTTGTCACCATTTGTGTCCACGACTTTCATGATTTGTGTCCACAATTTTCCCTGCAGGGAAGTTTAAGTGAAAGATGGCATTTGGTTGGTATTTGGGCTTTACTTAGTACATCCGCATGTCTATGCTCGCTGTTTAATTGTCTCTTTCTCAACCCGATAGGATGTGTAAGTTTGGCCAAGTAAATAAATTTACCTGAGTGCAGTTCAATCTTGGTCCCAGTGTCAACAGCAGTCTTGTGCTGACCAGCAACTGGTGGCCGCAGAGGCACAATTGTCGGTACTGCAACTGCTCCAGCTGCCATTTCTTCTCTGCAACAAACACCAAAAAACATTTTGTCACACAACTCAGTATAAATTACAACTTTGTAAAGTGGTTTGGACGAACCTCCAAACCCCAACCCAAAATATAACTCTGGGAACAAAAGTTACCAGCACAGCATTTGACTAGAGTTGGACTGTTAAGATTTTTCTTCTTTGTGGGGTTAAGGTTGGGTTAGAACTAGTATGTGAAAAATTTGACACGTGCGCATTATTTTCGTCGCTATTAAAACTGCAGTATGAGTCCAAAACCTACTGCAAAGGTAAAGACTTACTGAAGTTTCACGTGCGATACTGCGACATGTGTCTTTAGGATGGAATATCCCGTTCGATCTATAGTAGGCGTACATAAAACCACCGAATAACGGCGAATACGGCATAAGCTACGCTGTAATATCAATGATTTTTTACTTGAATAAATACACAAACTTAGCAACAAAACAGATAATACCTTTCCCAGGTCCGTGCGACAGACGACACGAACGATTCGAACCACACACATAAACAGCTTCCCTAGCGACGGATCAATGTTATGAATATTCATGAGGGCACCTGCTAGCAATATCGTTAGAAAAAAAATAAGTAAATCGCTAGTCGTTAACTGAGTGGAGCCAGCTGAGTCGTGAAATCCTCGTGATGGAATTATAGGTTTATTATCACATTTTTGGACGAAACCTAAACGTGTACGATTCGCCAAATAAGAGTCAAATATCAACTTTACAAGATTAAGCTGAATTTCCATCCGACGTATGACGTAACATCATCATCATCATCGACAACCGTGGGCTCAATGCCCGTTGGTGTCTGGTATGACGTAACGCACGCAATAAAACGTACGCACGCAACGGACCGCTTCTGCAATTGCGTCCAGACATTTCTAGAAACGTTTTTTTTGTTGCGTGAGCGACGTCAGCTGCGTTTATTGTGTAGCTAGGTTACTTTGGCTGACCGTTAGGTCGAACCAGACTTGTAGTACTCGAGTCCGGACTTGGACTCGAGTCCGGACTTAAGTACATTTTTGCTGGACTTGGACTTGGAGGCTCTGCCAGCAAGTCCTTTTTCAAGTCCTTTGTACTTACAAGATCGATAGCACTGTAAAAGACTACTTCGCTGTGGCCTTGTAAATCGGTGTAAAAACGACGCCAATACGCCATTTGTGTTTTCTTACTTATGCAACACATTACAATATAATTATAGATCTATGGTCTGGCTGGTCTGGATGGTGACTGTGACTCAGAGCCGGTTGACTTCTGGGTTCGCAATAACGCCACATATGACAAACTGATACCAGCTGTGCGCCGTACATTTGCCA
>Ga0056128_1008486_pt1 | contig 12949 bp, 9 predicted proteins | sample WorMetLIZISLAND2_FD_71113 | JGI IMG/M metagenome (GOLD analysis project Ga0056128, IMG submission 71113) | Marine gutless worms symbiont microbial communities from Max Planck institute for Marine Microbiology, Germany - Olavius geniculatus... ...
CGAGGAAATCAGTGCGTGTAGTCACGGCATTACGCGTAACGACGACCTAAGACAGCGCTAAAGCAACTTTCGTGCACTAACTGCTTCAAGTATACCAGTTCTCGACGGTTAGCGGCAGCCGGCGCTGCGCAAATAGCCTATGTCTACTACAACCATTATACCGCGCGTATAGGCCAAAAAGTGACACTTTTTGACGCGCTACAGCTATGCTGCAGGGGTCTTTGGCACGGTTGTCGTCCGTCCGTCTGTCGTCGTCTGTCTGTCGTCCGTCACGGATCTATTGTGGCTAAACGGTGCGAGATAGGGCCTAGGTTGGGTTGGTGGCGTGACTTAGCGGTAACGCGTTTGATTCGATCAGCGAAGTTACTCTACGCCGGGCCGGGTTAGTACTGGGATGGATGCGGGCAGGTAAGCCATCTCGGTATTTAACTAGCCACTTAGGTCAACTCAGCCTTTCATCCCTCCGAAATAGGTAAATCGAGTACCGACCTATCTGGCTGGGATTAAGGAAGGGTGCGTTCACATGTGTCGGGTGGCAGGTAACACGGTGGGATCCCATACGGCAGGTGACGTTCCGTAGCTCTGAAATGGGTTTTTATTTAGAGCTATAACACCACCTTTAACCTTTAGGTTGCTATTGGTCACTCATAGAAAGGCGCATATTGGCTTTCAAATTACATGAAAATCATTGACCTTAAATGATCTTGAAAGGTCATAACGCACTGTGGTATGCCAATCGTGCGGTATTGTGGCTAAACGATAAGTAGTAGCGGATCGGCGATAATACCAACGAATAGGGCGCTGGCGACTTCCTGTAGGCTGTCAATAGTAGCCAATACTATGTTTATCTGCAGCGGTTTGGCCGCTATTTTTAACGAAATGTTTCAAGCTATAACTGGCCGTGTCTCGGAAACGATGAAAAATAGAGCCAAGGTTACTATCAATTACTAATAAAAGGAAGCATAGGCTTTTTCAGATTACATGAAAATCATTGACCTTGGATGACCTTGAGGGTCAGACAGCGTTTATGGTTAGTTAGTCTATCCATCGTGACGAGATTAGGTCTACAATTTCTTCTCATAAAGCAGAATTTGTTTACATCGGCAGACGAAAAATGACGACATTTAACAAAAACGATACGTGAACGTGATAAACGAAAATTGAAACGCAAGAGCGAAAATTCAATACTGAAAGAGTGTCACTTTTTGGCCCACCTTCTAGAGCACACATTTAACAATAAACAAATTACGGAAAACGAACTGATTGAAATTAACGCATGATTAAAACGAAATATATCAACATTATTAAATATATTCCGCAATATACGAACTCAATATTATTAACTTGGCAGCAGTACGCAATACACAGATTATGCACACGAGAGCGCCGAAGGAGAGATTACGACTGATAAGTAAGTAAGAACAGCGTCACATTAACATGCATGCATGAGCCGTGATGCACGCTGAATACAGAATAAACGTTGGTCTACGTGAGTTCACGTTTCGCTGAGAAGAAAAATTAACACTATAGTTAACACTTTTTTTCTTGGAATAAACACCAAGACAATCGCAAAAATATCTGTCCGAAATATAGTGTTATCTTAAGTGTTATCTTTATCTTAACTTAAGTTTACATGTAGGAACCAGCATTTGCGATAATTTACTAAATAAAAAAGATTATTGGAAGAGGCAGTTAACCCCAAAGTTAATCCGAACAATACCGATTAACACCATACAACTGCACTGCAAAAGAATACGCGTTTTTACTTAATCGATAGGGGTTAAAATGTAACCGGTATTGTCAGATTAACAAACGTATTAGAGTACAGATAAACATTTTTCTCAACGAACTAAACATGAACTTGAGTATTCTATGTAATATATTCACGCACATATTATACCCAGACGGTAGTTTGGCTTAGAGTTAACGTTGTTTGGCACATGAGCATGATTTATAGACTTTACTCTGTGTCGAGGAATATAGTGTTGGTTATAACCAAACCATTCAGGCCAACTCAGCCTGGCCGTCCCTCCTTGAGTAAGCGTAATAACGGCCACCGCTAAAGCAGAAACGGCGATTTCTAGGCGTACGTGGGAGATAGCTCGATCATGTCACCATGACTGCTGGCATAATGATGCAATCGGTTAAAGACGCTAGCTGTCAATTACAGGGTGTTTACACGATCCAGCAAACGTCCAGCAAACGTCCAGCAAACTTCCAGCAAATGTATTCAAAATAGACGTGAACTGCTGGACGTTGCTGGAAGTTTGCTGGACGTTTGCTGCTATATGTTATAATGGAGCTGGACGTTTGCTGGATCGTGTAAACACCCCATTAAAGACACCGGCCATCCGGCCGACTTGGGACCGATATTTGGCTATGTTAGCTTAATTGGGTTTAACACTCGCCGGCTCAAAGCGACACAAAAAGAATGTCCCTCTTGTAAAAGACCTTGACCTATGCAAAATATTATTATGTCTGTCCGAAATAATGTTTTGTCTGTCTTCGTTTTGGTGCAAAATCTGAATTGTTAATTTTATTGTTTTTTTCTTTTAGTAAAGTGCATCTTTTGCGTGCCTGGACAGTTAATCCGGCACTCCGTAATTAAGTAAGCAAATAAATAAATAAATACTGCACCACGAGAACACCGCTCGCAAAATGTCTGCGTTCCCAGGAATGTCGTTGCGGAATGCGTGGCGGTAGAAATGGCGAGGTAGAGTTATAGGGTCTTTACACGATCCAGCAAACGTCCAGCAAACTTCCAGCAAATGTATTCAAAATACACGTGCTAATGCCGGACGTTTGATGGAACGTGTAAACGCCCTATTAGTGGAAGTAGTAAACGGTGCAAACACAGCAACGGTAAACACGCAACGCGGCCTGACAAACACACTCCCCTGACTTCTATCTAAAACCACGTGTACGAATTTATTTATTACCTCCGACAAAGAGGTTATGTTTTTGTCGGACTTTGTTTGTTTGTCTGTTTGTCTGTGTGTGAGCAAGATAACTCGAAAAGTTACATACGGATCTTTCTGAAATTTTGAGAGTATGTCGGGCATAGCATAAACTGCCAGTGATTAAATTTTGGAGGTGATCCGGCAGGAATCCTGGATTCTGGATCACTTTAAAATTTTCGTTACCATTGCGTTAAAGGGAGCATAAGGGAACCGCTAGCAAAGCGAAGATGGTGACGCCACCTGGCGAATAGCTTTGCCTTGGCGGAGGTACCTGCGGGCTACGACTGCTATCTAGTTTGTCAAAAGTGGTAACGGCTACATGCATGTGCCGGTGACACTCCAGCTAATCTGCCCGTAAAGGCGCGTACAGAGCGACGTAACTGAATCGAACTGACACGGTCTAGTTTTTGACGAACTGACCAACAGCGTGGGTTCTGGCTTATAGCGCTGCTTACGTGAGTCATACTCGCGACCAGTAGCGCTTTGCAATCTCGGAAGTAACAGCTGATTGGCATGAGCTAATGATACCGTAGCACATTGCTCGTTATAATGACAAACAAACAAACAAAAAGCGAAAATCTATCGCCAGCCGTGCACCAGCGCACAATTAGACACGCGGTGCAGCGTGCACACATACCACCGCCCCAATCAGCCACACTACGCCTTCAGTCCCCGTAGCTCTCTAAACACCGAATAACATAGGCCTCATCTGAGTCATTTTGGTAGGGGAGCTCCCTGGCATCTACTCATTTATTAAATACCGGTACTCTATTTTCCACGCCCCCATCCCCGTAATATTTTTGTGAAACCGGCGGAATTCGTGTTTGATTTTCGGCGATGGAACAGGCTGGCATTCGGTGGTATAAGCTACTGTTTTCCAGCCCCAAGCAACGTCGCGGTTTTTAGCGAATTACCTCTAGCGCTCTCGGCGGAAACAAATACGCAAATAGCCTACCGCGGAAATTCGTCGCTCGAACACACTGGAAGTATAAGCCGACAATATATCTAGAATTAAAATAGACTATATACACTCGTACATATATAGAACAGTCATATAATATTTGTATATAGTTGGTTACATAGCAAGGGTGTAGCCATGCTGAAATCTGTTTTGGGAACTGGGGGGGTATGAAATTTTTTGATATCCAGTTCACACGTTATGCCAGTAAATACTATTAGTTGCTATTTCCGTTGCCAATTTCAATTTTAAAATTTTAAATTAGAATTGGAATAAGTAATTAGTCATAACGATTTTGATTGTTACTGGATGTTACTGTCACTTCATTAAAAGCTTAAATGGCCTGATTTTGGAGGTATCGTATGTACATGTATCGATAAACCGCCTATGGCTACGCTCCTGTTAGATATATGCTACCAGTGAGCTCTAGATTGAACCCGACAGGACGAAGGCTTGAGAACGGGAAACAAGACATAAATAAACGCATTAAATTATGTTACAGCGTTTATACGGAACATAAACGCAGCGTTTAGAACAAAAAGTCGACAAGTTCTAGTAAACTGTGTCTCAAAAAGGATTCCCCATATTATTTATTGTAATTAGAAAAAAGTGCTAAATTTTAATAATTTTTGGTACGAATATTTTTGATAGGCCCTAATGAGATGTTTTTGGCGTTTTCTTCTGTTCACTTTGACGACTATTTCGTGGGTTCGTTTTCCACAGGTAGTGCAGAAACAGACGTTGGGTGAGGTGACTGCAGTCATTTGATGACATGTTGTGTCAAGAATGGTCGTACCAAAAATTGTCAAAATCTCACAATCCTTCTTCAAATTACGATTGATAATGTTGGGGATCCTTTTTGAGACATAGTGAATATTACCGATCACAATGAGCAGAGTGTATGGAGCAGTTTCAGCGCGGACGATATACTTTCTATATCCGTCCTAACACGACAGCCAGTCACCAGTAGGCCTACTCAGGCAGCAGTGTTGTTGGTAATTAAGACGGTTGAGACACGCGCCGGTTCCGGCAGGGAACTTTACACTGTTTCCGTTTCCGTTGTAGGCCTAGGCCTATGTTATGTTTAGTTATGTTACGTCAACGCAGTGGTGGGTTATGGTTTGGGCCACTGCTAGGGTTTAATAACTGCGATTCGGCGTCTGGAGCATGTTTTGTTGCGTTGACGTAGGCCTAACATTTGATGCTCTTATTTCTAGGCCTATGTTTTGTTTCCTGCCGGTGCCGGCCTACGTTGAGACAGTCTAATATCAGTTGCCAGCACAGACAGACTGTGGCCCAGTTCCGAGCAGACTGTCTTACTACTACGGTAAACACACGCTAGCTTTCGTGACACGAATTAGTTACCAAGAAATGCGTCAATCATGGGCTAAAATCAAGTGAAGACTTCAACCTATGAAGGAAGGGTGGAAAGACATGTAGGGCGCCTCCAAACATTTTGAAACAAATGGACTAGGCCTGCAGCTAGATGAAGACGTAAATTGTTTATTTTCTTCATTATATCATAACCCATCGATGATTTTCGCATCCGCCTTCGCTCCCCTTCGTAAGCTAAAATGGCGCCCCAGTGATTTCAGCTATCATGCGACCAAAGGACACGTTGTATATCGCCTGGTCTCGTGCGGCAATGGCAGCGGCCGTCCTTTGAGTTGGTCGCATTCACGAGGCGGCGCCACCGAAGTTACTCTAGTGCAGTTATCTGTCGAGAGAGGGCGCTGCTCGCACGTTGAACGCTTTGCCTCATCATCATCATCATCATCCGGACAGACACAACTGTCGCTGTCTGCCGCCGCCTCTAAGAATCCGAAAATCGACTACAACAGACAAAATACAACGAGTATTAATACTTAATGCAAACAAATAAGGAAAAAAACTGCAAGGATAACAGCTGCGTTTGCCGAATCTCATTCCGCGTCTGAGCTAAAAATGCTCGCGCACAGAGCGAACCAAATGAAGAACTGATTTGATCTCCGAGTTCAGTTGCAATATAATACAATACAATGGAGAATTTGCACTCAAAAACTGACAGACAAACTGTCAGTTTAACCTAGCACATAAACTAAAAAAGAACTAGAATGTTTTCCCCCCAATGTTTTAAATGAAATTAGAGATAAAATGAGAATGGAAATACTGTTAAATGTAACACTTACAAAATTGAAAAATGACTGAAATAAAGAAAACTAAAATAAGAAAGAAAAAACTGAAAAGGTCAGAAATAAAAAATAATAATGAATAATAATAAAAACTAAAACTACGAAAAAACTGAAATGAGAGAAAAAAATTAAAACTGTGAGCAGGTCCGAATAGCCGTGGAGCCCATCCGAGGGGGTGCCAAATGTCTATAGAGAATATGATTTGAGAAGAAGAAAAGTTTTGAGATTGGAATGAAAGAATGATGGGGTGATGGGTGACAAGAGTGGTGATGGTGACGCTGACGAGGTGAGATGATCATGGAAGTATGGTGAGTCAGGAAGAGGCAAATCAAGATGTGGTTGACGAAGTGAGTGAGGGAGTTGATTCCAGAGATGAGGTGATGCATAGCGAAAGGAGCGACTGGTAATTTTTAAGGAGGAATGATTTCAGTTCATTTTGTTCGCTTTGCACGCGCCTTAAGACTGAGCTATCATGATGGGACCCGCAGCACATGCGGGTTTCGGCTATGGAAGACCTCGATCAGATGATCACATAAATAAGTAAAGCGATCGAGTTAAATTAGCCCACGGGTATTTAACTAATCAGGTTATCCGTAGCAGCGATTTCAGGAGCAGTCTTGTAGAGGAGCTATGCGGCAAATGGCTGGAGGGATTAGATTAGTTAATCATTAGCGCGTAGTGGCGATTGTCCTTTGTGACTGTTAATGACCTTGAACGGCGTGTGCCGAATAGTCGCATTTAAAAGCAAGAGTTTTTTAAACGACTGACAGTGGAAAAGTGTCTGCAATGTGGGCCAGTCTTGCGGTACAAGCAGGTATGTTGAGAGGGGGGTAAGTTACTCCGGCCCCCGCGACGTTTAAAGGGCCCTGCTGTCGTTCAAAAATAAAACTTACACCGAAATGCGCCATTTAAAAAAAAATTAATTTTCTTTTCAGAGGAGCCCCTCGAGAATGTTTCCCCGGGCTCCGCTGTGGCTCTCAACGGGCCTGGGTACAAAGACGCGCCCTCGAGGTCAACATAAAGCAGTGTAACATGGACCCGTCAACTCTGAGCAGTGACACACAGGATCGATCGTTCAGCCTGGAAAACTCTGTGCCAAATGAAGCAGTCAACCAGTTCGAAGACTCGCGAGTTGAAGCTTTGGAACAGAAACGAGAAATTTGCAAATTTCGGGTCGAACTTCAACGGCCACGTGACAGCTGCTTCCGCGTCTGCAGCTCCAGAATGGACTTAACGCTCATCAACAAACTCATCGATGGCATGCGATCCGTTATTTCGATATCGCAGTCCATCACATGAATCTGCAACTTGCATGCACGCTGCGCGTTCGATTTGACATTTCGTATTAATAAAACCAGCACCAAAGTAATCTGCAATGAGTAGCAACCAGAGCTATCAAACATCCGCAGAGAACGGTGCAGCCACCTGTCGAAAGTAACGGAGTATCAGTTTGCGCACTATTACAAAATGGTAAAAAAATAACCGCAAAAAATCCGGACGAATCGTCGCCAAAGTGTAATCACTTTTTTCTTTGGCCAAACCCTTGAACCTTTCGTAAAAATTCATCAACATCAGTTCGCACTCAGAGCATTTCAACAGTTTCAAAAACTTTTTATCGCTAATAACCCTCAGTTTTAATGCTGCATGTTCTTGCAAAAAAGTTAACAAAAATATCACGAAAAAAACAATAATATGAACGACGATCTGATTTGACGATCACGATGAAAGAAAATAAAAAAAATCAAACACGGCGAAACAGTTAGATACACAAGATATAAAAAAACTTGGCAAATCGTAGAATGTAATGCGAAATTATCGTGACGTTGATTACTCAATTAAACATTTGTTTAAGCCTGCTGTTTGTATTTGAGGCAGTTAGGCTCAACGAATCGTATAAAATGACCGATCTCTCCTTTAGAGCACTGGCAAGCCGCCTTGGACAATTAATGCGGCACGTACACAATACGGGCAGAAATAAGCTTATCTTACACGCCAAACGCGGCAAAACGTCGACGAAAACGAGATTCGGGTAATAGACTATTGAAAAAGTGAGAATGGGGAAAAATAATTCACTTCGTGCTGCATGTCAAATCTGTGACAGACTTACATGGCACGCTTTCGTTCTGCAAACATTATGCTGCAGGTGAACGTGAGAAAAGACGATGTGATGGCTGCGTAAAAGATCCAATAACTTTGTCTGAGTTAAAAATAACTGAATGCCCTTTGGCACTTTTGCGCGAGTATGAATAGGTAATAAACGTGCAAAAATTTCGCTTCAAAATTCTCAGCGATTGCTAAGAAAATGACACATAAAATGCGAGGAATACTTTTTGCCGCACCCTGTACATTGCCAGAGCCGGCGGAAGGGCCCTGCGTACCCTACAGTCGGAAGGGGCCTCGCGTATGCTCAGGGCCTCATGCTACGTAAGAAAAAAATTCCAATTTTTATATATTTAAAATATAAAATAAGTAAACATGAAAAAAGTCTATCCAAAATGGACAAGTTTATTACTTTTCATTAATGTACAGTAATCTGTGACGTACTGCGGTCTATTAAACTTCATTTTTTGCAGAAACAACACAAATTGTATCAAACTTTTTGCATTTCCAAATTTTAGAAAAGTGGGCAAATTTGCGGCTTCCATTGAACGCCCAAAAGCCAAAAGTGTTTCGGTTTCAGAGGAGCTTCGTCCCCGACCCCTGACCAGCGGCTCTGCCACTGGACCCTGCTGGGGGCTCCGCCCTCAGACCCCCGTTATAGGGACCTCGAAGTTGGATTTTGGACGGGGCTTCCAACTCTCTGGCCTCGGCATTGTACATTACACAGACCTACAAAAAACGCATTGACTGACAGAATGCTGCTGCTGCAGAAGAACAATTGTTCATCGGTCTCTGATTCAAGACGGCGGGCGCAATAACATAAATGCGTTTTGATTGATTGATTGGTTCGTTGGTATATGGGCCTAACTGTACGCGCTTGCATAGTCTACACGCGCGGTAAAGGGATTCGGAAATTCTTTTGTGCGCGTGACAAACGAAACGAAACGAAACCTTGTGTGTGACATCGGTCCAAAGTCCGTCGCTAGTGCGTCGGCAGCCTGTCGTAAGTCGTCGTAGCTGTAATCTCTGCGACGAAGACTCGATCGCAATGGACGTGGACACATGATCAGACCGGGGGAGGGGGTGTGTGGCCAGTGAATGCAAGGGGACTGGACTGTGTGATAATGTGGGGACGCGACCCTTTTGTGGCGGCGCTGACGTCAAAGGGCACCGGCTTTATCACAAGGATTACCCACGGCGCCATTTTACATCGTAACATTTTATGCTGCATGTTTTAACTCTGACGACTTGTTGTTCAGATTTTCCAATGTCAACCATGCACTTTCATTTGATAATAGTCCTAACTTGATAATAGGCAACGATTAATAATTTTCAGCAAATGCGATACATTCGGTATTTTTCGTCCTGTAAAATTTCGACGCTCGGAAATATTCTATTCTGGTTTTTATCTGTAAATCTATGGTTTTCATTTCCTTTCGGTGATATCTCTTTTAAGTCTTATTAAATTCTCGTTCTCAGAATTATTTCAGTTTTAGTTCGAGTTCCGTGCACAACAGTCGTATTATTTTCCGTTTTCGTTCTCAGAGTTTCATTACCGCTCTTGAAATCGACACTGCACCGACAGACGGCGCCACTGTATAGGAAGTGGGATGCAAATCCCCCACTTTCAAAGACTGCCGGGGTACAAGGGTAGCTACAAACTGGCGAGACAGTGTGGATAAAAATTATCGTAGGTCTATTTTGTCGTCGAGTTTATAGGAAGTTCGAACGCCCCAAGATGCCATTGAAGAACATTTATTCTGACTACTGCTAGCGCAAATAGCAATTGTCCGCGCACGGTGCAAAACTCTGTATTGTTGGCTTGTCATGTGGTAGATTTTACTGGTGTCGTTTTTGTTTCATAAACAAAAAGTGGAGGCACAACAGCATTTCTGCTTGTTTCCTCGCATATTGTCTCTCACCCCACATTAAAAAATCTGCGGCGGCGGCGCCCTTGACTGCACGGCATCATGGTGAATGCGGTTCTGTTCGGCTTGACGAAGCGTGGGTGGTATAGAGTGGACAGTGTCTTACCGGACGGACGTAGGCACTGGCTCTATACACAACGCCTCGGAGAATCACAGAATCATGAACTAATCCCGGCTCGACGACGTGGGCGCTCGTTGAAACGCGTGCATTATAATGAACACAAAAGCAAGCTAAGCCGTCGTAGATCGCCCTCTCCCTCCCTTCCGTCTGTTGTCACAGTCTCAGCTATAAATAGACGAGTTCTTCTAGAATTCGCGATGCAGAAAACACACACAGCTTGACATCGTCGTCTTTACACGTCTTGTCGTGTTTCTTCGCTCGACACACGCGACATTGTGTGTGTGTGCATCTGATCTCCCCTGTAAAGCATTGTCTACATACACGAAAGAACTAAACAAACACCGAAATAATTTGGTAACAGGCGGAATCGCTGATCGACGTATGCTGCCACCGGGTGAATCATAGATCAACTTCTTTTCGTAAGACCCCACACTTTGCGACAGCTGGGCTTCTTGTTGCTTTTCTTGAAGTTTTGTTTTCTGACATGTAGGCGTCGCTTTAACTATAGTTTCATCCGTTTTAGCACGGACGTCTTCTCATCCCCGTGTAAAACAGTTTCGACAGTGTTTCGTATGACTTTGCGTGTAACCAATTTCTATCTTCAAAAAATGTCCTTTTGCTTAAAACATTTTAAACCTAGCAGAAACATTGTGTAGCTAGAAAATGTGTCGGTCCAGTACCAACATACTGCGCGGCCATTCGCAACCAGTAACGATAATTTTGAACTAAAAATTCGCACACCGCTTACTTTTGCCCGGGAAGAACAATTACACCAATTTTGCTTATTGGCTTTTGGCTCACGAGTACTTATGAGATAGATACTGTATACTGAACAGACGAACAAAGAGACAAACAGACGGGCGGACGAGCAAGACCCGTAATGCGGCCTATTATTAGCAGGCCGTCGAGAGGGTAGGGTAAGGGGGTTAGCTACCCCGGGCCCCCTCGACGTTTGGGGGGCGCCGTCGGCCAGAAATATAAAGTACGCCAGAATATACCATTTTGAAAAGAAAAATTTAAAAAAAATTCTCCACAGAGGGGCCCGCAAAAATGTTTGGGGTCCCCGCAAGAATGTTTCCCCGGGCCCCGCTGTGGCTCTCGACGGGCCTGATTATTAGCACGGTCGGGCGAAAATGCGCCAGTCCGCGTGTAATTCGGTATCGGTAGATGAAGAAGTGTAGACATATGGATTCGTTGAGTGGAATGCAGGCAGCGGGCATCAATTGCTGATGTAACGTCACGCATTGGCAGAACCACTCTCTCAGCATGAGCCCGGATCAATAGCTAAAGGTGCGTGGGCGGCCGGGTTTACACCAGACACAGAGATGCGTTAGAACCGATTACGGCGTCGAAAATACCGAATAATTACAACGAATGAATGTTTTATGCGTTACGGGCACGCGAATGTAAACAATCACATTGTCTGCCGTTCCTTGCATCACTTAGGCGGATCGCACGAGTGCTACTACTTTCTTCAAAAGTGTTTCATTCTACACCGTTTTAGGTCATAAAAAGATGTCACTTTTTGAATAGTTCCGTGAAACATTAACCGATTTCAATAATTTTTGGCGTGCGACATTAAGAAAAAACTTGACGCAAATAACTATAGTTTCGGCCACATCACCTTAAATACTGTCGTTACACTACCTCGTGAAATGCAGAAGTCGTAGTTTGGCCATTCAAAACAATGAATTCATACTGCAGCGGCGCACGCATCTGCTCAGAAATAATAATTAACTGAATAGCGACAAAGACGATTGGCAATTATTGTCTCTTGAAAAGTCACAGGCCACTCGCCAACAGCAGGTTCAATAACTGCGTGACCCAGAGCGGCCCACTCGCTGTTGATCAGAGATGTGAGCATCCTGAAATTTTTGAGTTCGCGTCAGTCCGCAGATTTTGACAACGGATCCGTTGTCAGTCTGCATCCGCATCAAGAGATAAATATTGGATCAGCGTCTGTTCGCGTCCGCAAAAAAATCCTGCGGATCTGAATCCGCGGACTGACGCGTCCGGAGTTCGCACATCTCTGCTGTTGATGTGTCATTTCAATTCGTCGATGTACGGTATTAAAATAAATGCAATTAGTGTTAAATAAGTAACATATTTTTAATGAGTTTGTAATCTCAGTAATTTTCTGAGCCAAAGTATGTGTTACCCAGTATGACTTCATTGTTTTATATGGCCAAACAACGACGTCTGCATTTCACAGTGTAGTGTAGCGACAATATTAAAGTAAGTTGACCAAAGCTAAAGCCATTTGCGTCAGTGTCTTCTGTATGTCGCACGCCAAAAATTATTAAAATCGGCGAATGTTTCACAAAGCTATTCAAAAAATAAAAGTGGCATTTTTTTATGGCCCACGGTGCAGTTTTTTTTATAGATCAGGACGTGCAACCGTTTTCACAAAAATAATAAAAATTTAAACAGAAAATTGGACGTTAAACTTTTAACCATGAGCATCAGACTGACAATAGAGTTCAAGTCATAACTCTGCAAAAACAACTGCTCCATTTTTGTTTAGTATACAGCTGTATAAGTAAGTAAGTAAGTAAGTAAAAACATTTTTAGGGCCCAATGCCGGCATCATCATCATCATCATCATCGACAACCGTGGGCTCAATGCCCGTTGGTGTCTGACGCCATTCTTACTATCGCTGCCCACCGCTGCCTATCTAGGGCAGCGTGGTTTAACTCCTGCAGGGTTGTCC
>Ga0056128_1008488_pt1 | contig 12948 bp, 8 predicted proteins | sample WorMetLIZISLAND2_FD_71113 | JGI IMG/M metagenome (GOLD analysis project Ga0056128, IMG submission 71113) | Marine gutless worms symbiont microbial communities from Max Planck institute for Marine Microbiology, Germany - Olavius geniculatus... ...
AGATGTAGAAGGTTTCAGTAAATAAAGCTGTAAAATTTCGTATTAAAATCCCAAACGGTTGCTGAGAAAACGGCGAAAAAATTTAGGGGTCCACTTTTTTCTGCCGCACCCTGTATAGTGTGTCACGGTAACTGTCTTAGAGTTGTGAAAATAGATGTTTTGAGAGCTTTCCGAAAGTCTGGAGCAGAATGAAGGTTTCTGATGTCAGGAGGAATCTAGTTTAGATAGTTTGACGGCAGATGGAGGAGGCGCACTTCCTAAATTGGGTCCGTGTCCTCACGACAACAGCTGCGTTGGTGGTAGATTAACGCAGCTGGCGGCATCCAGATTCTTTGGTGTCTGTGGCTGTAGTTCAACTTGTGCAGTGTTCCTCAGTGAATGTAGGTTGACTGATGCCACAGCATCCAGTCTTACATTACATGTTCGCAAAGATGCCACAGATGTATTGACTTGTGTTACGTAGTATTAGATCGGATCTTGCTTTTGATGATGACCAGCGTTAAGGTTTTTATGTGTGCAGTTCAGTGCTGTAACAAGCGTCATTGTGTTAAGGCATTTTGTACAAAGCAGCGAAACTGAACTGAACTGAATCGCGATTTATTTTTGTTTTTTAAAGGTCCATGAACACCAAAATTAACTTACCATTTTCTTAAAAGAGCACAATTTTCTGAAAATTTTGACAGTAATATCGGCACCCATTATTTTGTCAGCACGGCGAAACTTACATTTGAAATCAACGATCTACGAAAATGACGCAGGAAACATGTCGCCATGATGGCCTCCGGTGACGTCACTAGCCTAGCACAAAGACATTGAATATTAATGGCCTAGCCTAGGTTGATAATACCTATGAGCTAGGCTGATGACGTCACCGGGGGAACTGATGAATTAGATTTTTTTGCATAACGTAACGTAATGCTGCATTTCGTTTGAAGTTGCACATTAATTTCATGTATTCAAATCGACATATTATATATGCAAGGTTAAAAGTCTAATTTAAATCTACATAAATTGCGCGAGTGGGTTTGATCGTGGCCGTCGATTTTTAAGGAGTGTACTAAGCAACTGAACTGAACTGAATGAACTGACGTTTTAGTTCAGTTTTCAGTTTATTCAGTTCAGTTTACACTGCGAAATGTGCTAAGTGAGTTTGTTTTAGTTTAATTCATTTTGGTTGGTGTGTACATGCCTTTAGAACGCACCTGTGTGTATGTTTACATTGAATGTGCTGATTATGTTGACAGATTGGAGTGAAGATAGCTTTGTCTAGCAACAACCTCACCAAGATTGTCACCTTCACACCGTTCTTTGTTCTCATCAATGACGCCAATGTAAGCCAGCTTTTACCTCACTGCACTTAGGTCTGTTGCTGCTTCGTTGTGTGCATGCTATATAAAGGGTGGCCAGTCGTTTCATCACCGGTCGATTCAACACGATCGTTTCATCCTGCGGTTGGTTCATCACAGGTCGATTCATCACAAAGTGCAAAAAACATTAGCGGTTGGTGCGGCTCTTACAGGTATTGTTCGTTGCAGTCATACGACAAGTAGGCCTAATGTGTACATTTGTGCAATGGATGACAACAACAATACGCAGCATATGAACACTGTAATAAATTTTGAAGTTAAGATTCACTAAGCGTGGCAAACCCACTATCATACATGGTGGTTTAGAGTACTGGAGGCTTAAACAACATAATGTTGGACAGATCACTTGGAGATGTTACCAGTTTCAAGCAATAAAGTGTCCTGCAACGATTAAGACAGCTGGCAATCGCGTGGTTTCATTAACCACGCAGCACACACATGAAGGCAATGTTGCAGCATCGCGAGCTTGTACAGCAGTACATCAGATGAAGCTGCATGATTCTCTTGGAGTACCTGTATAATGATTTTATGATGCTTTTAATTTTGACGTTTAACCCGGACATTTTATTGATAACAATAACATAGACATAGATACAGGTAAGCCTACTGAGAACGATTTTAACTTTGTGCGTTTCAGATTTTGCTCTTGTGTTGTTTATTGCATACTCGATTGTGCAGTTTTATTTGTGTAGAATGAATAATTTCAAATTTTACAGTTTAGTTTGAACATCTTTAGGATAACTATAACATAGACATTTTCCTAATAATAAGACATTTGTCAAATATTATGCTAAACAATATACTGAACACAATTACAGCATTATATAACAGTTTTTGTGATGAATCGACCGGTGATGAAACGACCGGGAATCATATAAAGACAGTTATTAGACTACTTTCTTTTGTTTTTTTACTGCTTTGCACTAAAGTATTTTTATAACTTATTTTTATTTGCGTATCAAGTTTGTATTTACTTCTACTCTTTCTAATTAACTGTTCAAGTTGCATTTGCCAACTTCACTTAATAAACTTATATGGTGATTTATCGATTGTTCAGTTCACCAATCAGTTGATTGCATGATTGAATACCATAGATGGATTCGAGGCTAGCATTTTCAAGGCCAACGCCAAGGCCAGTAATTTTCTAGGCCACGGCCAAAGTCAGTGATTCTCGAGGCCAAGGCCAAAGTCAGGCAAGTGTCTCTCAAGGCCAAAGTTACTAAGTAAGTAAGTAAGTGCAGTGTATGACTATTTTATACTGCAAATTAAAAATCATTTTAGTCTTATTCAATCTGTAATGAACCATTAAAATGCTCAGAAGAACATAGCTTTAATGTTTCGGTGGATATATTGTAGGAAATTCCAAAAACTCATTACATAGAGCACAGTCATTACAAGTGACTAGAGGCCAAGGTGTCGAGGCCAAGCCATGGTCTTTCAAGGCCAAGGCCACAATTTTTTTGTCTTCAAGGTCAAATACAGTTTTTTGGAAAATACCATTTCTGTTGGTCACTACTTGATATGATGGCCAGTGTGGATGGATTTTGTGTTGGTTGCAGTTTGCTGTGGAATGCCGGGAGGACACTCCACAGTCCACATGGCTGGAGATACCGTCTCACTCCTGTGCTCCGTTCTGGCCAGTCTCGACTGATACACGCAAGAAGATGGTCGCTCGTGTTAAAGACTCTGCTCAGGAGACGTTGCCATTTGATATCACTGAGCCACACACTACACTGCTACAACTACAACACGATGTATGTAGTAGTAGTTGTTGTTGTTGTAGTTGCATTTGTAGTTGTTGTTGTGGTGGTGGTGGTGGTAGACAAACATGGCTTAGGAGACGTTGCTGTTTGATATCACTGAGCCTCACACTACACTACTGCAACTACAGCTTGACATAGAGTTGTAGTAGTACTACTAGTAGTAGTAATTGTTGTTGTAGTAGTAATTATAGTACTTGCTGTTGCTTCTGCTTTTACTTTGGTATCAATGTAGAGTGTACTTACTCCAGTGGAAGGTGCTATCAAAGTACCATTGGCATTTCATCAGCACATTGCAGGCTCGTAGCTAGTGGTAGTAGTAGTAGTAGTAGTAGTTAGTAGTAGTTTTTGTCGTTGAGCTGTTGTACTAGTTGCTGGGATGTGTTGTAGTATGGAGGTATCAACGTGGAGTGTTCACCTGTGGAAGGTGCTATCAAGATAGCATTTCGTCACTATACTGCCGGCTCTGCAGCCGTTCTGCTGGTTAATGCCACTCCGCAGACAGCAATTGAATATCATCAGAAGTATGTCTATTATCACTTCACTTCACTTATACACTATGTCGCTACATTGCTCGCTGATACTTAACATGTAAGTTGAGTACCAGCAACATCACATATAACATTTATGTCTTGATTTGGGCTTTTGGACTTAACATATCAGTCCATCAGTTAGTATATAGTGCTGCATGTCACAAATGAAACAGAGGTGCTGAGGATTATTTGTAAACAGTGTATTTCCGACAATGATAAACTGATGTATATATTACTTAGCTTTTGCATTTGCACAGCGGTTACTGTGTTTGAATAATAATTGTGGAAGCTGGCCAGTCGTGGATTAGCTGTCAGTGCCAGATTGATGTGTACTCACGGGAACCCCAAAACCCGTCATGTTGGACTCATTTAATAAAACCTTTTTTACCCCAAAATAACTTAAACCCAATAAAACTCATGAGGTTGGGCTTTTTAAAAAACTGTTTTTTTCTTTTAGTTAGAGATGTGATGAAATCTGATGCTGCTGGATAGTTGTCGGCTTGTGCATAGTGTTGAAATAAGTTTTGTGAATGAGGAGTTTAATTCAGCTGTTGAACTGTTTGTAGGGAAGTAAAGGAGAAGCACCGGTTGGAACCTGGTTGTTCGGCTCTCTACACCTGGCAGAATCCAACTGGCAAACGTGAACTGATCTGGCGATGCCCGGATAAGGACAAAGACTTCAAAGATGAACTCATTAAGGTGTTTTTTATGATTCTTTTAGTTCTTGAATAATTTTCATACATGTTCTTATTTTAAATTTTGGCCATGTCTGGCTAAACCCAGCCACTTTTTTCTACTTTTACTGAAGAATCAGGTTATATGGCAGGGTCTGGTTTTCTGTTTGTTAGTTCGTTGGTTTGATTGCTCAAAAAGTTGTGTGCATATTTCGATGAAATTTTTGGATGGAGTTGGTCATGGATTAAGCTCATTCTAATAACTTAAAACTTATGAGAACCCCAAAACCCGTCAAGTTGGCTTTTTTTAAAAACCTGAGTTTAATACAAAAACCCAATACAACCAATCAGATCTGACTTGCCAGATTTTACTTGCAGTCCCAGCACTAATTGTCTAGCATTAGATGTTGGTGTGTAATGGTTTGTGTGTAGGATGGCTTTGATGAGTTTCTCGAGCTGGCTGACAGCAGGCTGTATTGGGTCTCATTTCTTGACGGCATGCAGAGGGTTCTGCTTTTCACTGAAGACTTCGCCCTTATGATGATGGCTCAGCAGGTTAGCTGCCACTGTCAGTTGCAGCAACTAGTTGCAGCTTTGAAATTAGCTGCAACTAGTTGCAGACTGTGCAAAGTATGAACAGACCTTGGGAAAGTCCTGGGAAGGTCTTGGAATTAAAATATTGAGATATCCGTGCCTGGAAAGTCCTGGAAAAAGGCATAGGTCCTGGAAACCCTGGATAAGTCCTGAAGTTATAACTAGTGATGCTTTAAATTTTACTTTCTGAGATTCTCTGCTTTTACAAAATGCGTAGAATAAGGTGATTTTGTTGCTTCCATGGGGTTTCAAAAAATTTAAAGGCTTTGGCTTCATGAGCTTTGTTTCTCTGACCCTCTGACTAGGAGCTCTGTTTTTGGACCTTGCCTGGACCCGCAGTTGTTTACTCATACTGTAGTACAGTTATGTCAAAAACAGATTTGATGTGTGCAAGTGTGTACACTTTTTGACGTCATGCAATCATGTTTGTGTACGTAGTAGTAGTAGTTGTTGCTGTAGTTGTTGTTGTAATAGTACTCTGGTATAAACTGATTGGCAAGTAAGTTGGAGCCTGTAGAGAAGGAGATTAACATCAGCTTGCAGGGCTTTGGATTGTTACTAGTAGTAGTAGTTTGATGTTGTAGTAGTAGTATGGTGTAAACTGACAGGCGAGTGAATTGGAGCCAGTAGAAAAGGAAATCAATGTCAGTTTACAGGGCATTGGATTGTCACTGGTTAATGATCAGCAACGCCGGGAGATTGCTTACATGGCCATCAGCAGGTCTGCATTTTGGCTACTTCCATCTACTTTGTCGGTTTGTTTGAATTTTATGTATAGCAGTTTGGAAAGAGGTGTATTGGAGTGGGCAGCACTGGTTTGGAAACTGAGTAATTAAGATGTACAGGTTACAGTGAAAGTGTGAAATCAGGGATTTTGTGAAATCTGTAGTGAATTTGTAAAATCACCGAATTTTTAGTCATTTCATGTAGTTTCTGTTTCACTTGGTCCTTACATTAACCCTTGATGAGAAATTCTTGATGTTTTGCAGTTGCAGGCACAAAAATCGTCAAAAACAATTGCTTTCATGCATTTGTGGGGATAGCTTGATTTCATGAATTCACTAGTGATTTCAATAAATCCTAGCTGGAGAGGGAAAGGGGGGTTGCTTCTTCTCCCAAATTTTTGTTGTTCGAAAATTGTTGGAAAATTTTTTTGTTAGAAAATTTTTGTTCAGAAATGCAAAATTTGGAGCTGAAGAAACCATTTTTTGGAAATTTTGCTGCAGGTTGGAAACTGTAATTTCCTGCCCTGGCTACTTTTTTGACTTGTAGTGCCATTGTGTGTAATGATTACTGATAATGAGTGGACTTTTTACTGATGTATTTTATTGTGCTGTGTCATCTGGCTTAAAGGCCAAGTCACGTCAGTTTACAAAGCGGTAATTAGCTTTATCAGATGCTAATTTGTCATTATTCATTAATTTTCAGTTTCCTAGTACATATTAATACCATAAAATTGAGGTTCAAATACACATTTTTCCCTTTTCATGCGGCCATTTTCAGAAATGCGACATTATGTACAGGAGTGTTGCTAACTAGATTTATTGCCCTGAGGTCAAATGCAGCTTAATTTACTGCCAAATAGCCTCAAAAAAGGCCAAATTTTTCATCAATAGTTAACTCACTAAAAATCACAATATTCCAGCACATTGTTTATTTTATTAACTGCACACCTCTAGTAGTGAACAGATAAACAATGATGTAATTTCTCTTGTCATTTATGCATCATTACTTGTACTATTAATCAACATTATTCTGAGTAAAACTGACAGATTTACTGTGTTTTCAATGCAAATGTCGCGTGTCAACAAAGTGTCTTGAAAGTGACGTCATCAGTTATTGTAACATGTTCGGGTGCATTTGGCTGGCGCAACATATTTCTCTTAAAAAATTTCTTTCAAAGTGAAGTTTTCATTTCATTGGATGAGCGAATTATTAATTAGTGTTACACTGTACATATATTTAGCCAATATTGTTTTTTTCGTGTGACTTGGACTTTAATGTTGCTGCTGGTGGGCTGTCTTCTGCAAGATCTGTTGTCATGTACTGTGCCGTGTTGTGTCAGTTCGGGCATAATGTGGGAGAAGAAGAAGAGAAAAAGATTCCAGCCAATCAAGACCAAGTACGGAGTCATATTGGAGGAAGGTTATCAGCAGTACCTCAATGAACTGATGGTCAGCGATGGCAAAACTACCGTCTCTGGTCGCATAGTCATTGATAAAGTCGAGGTATGTGACTATTAGCTAGCCATAATAACAGTGATGAGATGGTGACTAATAGCTTAAGACCAGTAGAGCAATGATTCTACACTGTGTTTCATAAAAAATGGACCATTTTTTTCTTTCATCGTTCACTTAAATGATGATCAATTTACGCAAAATTTTCAGCAGTTGTAGCTAAAGAAATACAAATTCCAAATATTTCAACAAAATATGATTGTTGATTAAATTTTCTTTGCTAGTCATGACGTAACGCTGACGTCATAGTGTCTCGTGAGTACAAGCTTGCATGGTGCTGTCAGTTGCTACCTGGCTTCGATGGTGAACTTAATCTGGTTCGTTGATGACAAATTCTTGATGTTTTGCAGTTGCAGCCACAAAAAAAATCATCAAAAACAATCTCTTTCACGCATTTCTGGGGATAGCTTGACTTTTGCTGCTGATTGCAGCTTCCAACAAGACAATGCACCAGCACACAGAGCCTGCGAGATAGTTGAGTTTCTGACTCGAGAGACATCTGACTTCAGCCCACATGTTGCTTAGTGCTGGCATGTGCTGACACGATAAACATTTTTTATCAGCAGACCAGATTAAGTTCACCATCAAAGCAGGGTAGCAACTGACAGCACCAGTTGAGACAAGCAAGCTTGTACTCAGAACACATTATGACGTCAGCGTTACGTCACGACTATCATAGAATATTTAATTAACAGTCACATTTTCTTTAAAAAATTGTAAATTAGTCTTTCTCCAGCTGCAACTAGTGAAAATATTGTGTAAATTGATCATTATTTGAGTGAATTATAGAAAAATAGACAGGGTTCCATTTTTTATGAAACACCGTGTAGATTGTGTCATACACAAAATAGCATGTAATGCAACTGCTATTATTACATGCAAAAGCAGCTACTGCTTTCAGTGCGTCTTAGCCATCGCAATTCTGTCCATTTATCTGTCTGTCCGTCTGTCTGTCTGTCACACGGGTGGATTAGTCAAAAGCGGTGCAAGCTGGAATCACCAAATCTTCACCGTCGGCTGCCTGGAAGACTCTAGTTTCAGGAACCGTAAAGCTTTTCCATAATTTCGAAGGGGATCACCCCGAACGAGGGCGCTAAATGAGAGGGGGTGGGCAAAATTTGTGATTTTTGTCCAATAAGTTGCTGTATCTCAGTAACGGTGCGAGATAGGGTCTAGGTTACTATTAATCACTAATAAGAAGTCGTACACTGGCTCTCAATTGGCGTTGAGTTCAGTGACCTTGAATGACCTTGAACGTCAAATAGGGGGTTTTATGGATTTTTTTGACGATTTTGGGCTGTGACACAAGTCTATATCATTTACAAGGTAGCGCCACGGAACTATCGTTATGCGATCCAGATAGGTATTTGTATATTAACTTAGTGTGAACTCCCCAATTTGCAGCTAAACTACTGAACTGGAACTGCTATAGGCTTTCTCGCTTCTCGTGAGCATTAGCTCAAATTTCTTGTTATTAGCCTGTTATTGCACTTGCAATGAATGACATGCAGCCATTCTAGTAGGCTGCAATACAAGTCTATGCGTGCAGTATCAGTAGCTTGTGGGCTGTATGTATGTTGGTATTAGGTGGACTATACGCTGGATCCAATCACAATGTTCAAGCCGCACAAGATGGCTGTCCGACGCAGTTTTCAGTATGGCTTCTGGGTGCAGTATCGCATGTCTCAGCATCAGATGCAGCTACATGTCAAACTGCATCGACTGCAGGTCATTATCAGTTGTACTTTGTTTATGTTGGTGTTGGTATTGCATTGCAGTAATGCCCTTTATGTTGAACCAGCGAAGTTGCTGTACACCAGGCCCAGCTAGTAAGTAAGTAAGTAAGTGAAGTGTAAATTTTTATAGCGCATATTCAAGAAAATCTAATGTGCTGAAGACGTTTTGTCATCAATATTTTGCGAAAAAGTATGTCTTCAGCTGACCTTTGAAAGTGTCAAGACTCAGTTCTGGGTCACGAAGACTGTCGGGCAGCGAATTCCAAGTCGACAGGCTCGCAACAGCAAAGCATCGACGACCAAAACTATTTAATCGATAGCGTGGCACGACTAACTTCCGCTGAGTGGCAGACACAGGTGTTGACGTGTGACATACGGTGTTAGCGTGCAACTGTCCATCAAGTACAGTGGAGCAGTTCCATGGAGGCATCAATATATGAGCACTGCGAGCTTAAATGGTACTCATTTGGCAACATCAAGCCAGTGAAGCTTATCGTGCAGTATTTGCAATAAACTGCTGTCATACTATCCAGTGTTAGTGACGACTCGGGCAGCAGAATTCATCACTCTTTGCAACTTGTCTGTTATGACTCACGGCAACTCAGCCAGCACGGCGTTACAGTAGTATATGCGACATCACGATGTCACAAATGCTTACACGAAGGTTTTAGCCAACCTGGTATCCAACGACTGCCAGACAGGATGAATGTCTGAGATGAAAGAAGCAGGCAGCACTGACGGCTGAGACATGTTTCTCAAAACTCAAATCAGACGACAGAATAACTCCTAGTTAGTACTTGCATGGTTGACTGTATAAGGGCAGGTATACCATCTCGGTATGAAGCCAGCCAGCTAGTTCGACTCAGTCATCTGCCCTCTGTGGGATGCTAAAATGTGTATCAGTTTTGGGGCTGAGTAGTAATAAATGGCAATGGTGAATGTGGTACTACACTGTAGCTGCCAGTTTAGGCAGATCCTCTAATGCTTAGTCTGATTGGCTTGCTCCAAGGGTCAGCGACTACCTTATGCTTATGCTACATTTATCAAATGAACCTGGTGAACTCTCACAGTGGCAGTGCCATGAAGACAGCACCACAAACCTTGTTCTTTACTATTACCATACTGTTACTATTACTATATGCTAGCAAAGAGTGGGTTGGTGGCGTGGCGTAGCAGTAACGCGTCTGACCAAATCAACGAAGTTACTCGACGCCGCCGGGTTAGTGCTTTGATGAGTGACTACCTGCAGGCAGGTAAACCATCTCTGTATGTAACCAGCCGCCTAGGGCAACTCAGCCTTCCATCCCTCCGGGGTACGTAAATCGAGTACCAGCCTATCTGGTTGGGGTTAAGGTGGGGCGCGTTCACCTGTGTCGTGTGGCAGATAACACTGTGTGATTTCATATGGCAGGTGATGCTCCATAGCTCTGAGATGGGCTTCCCATTAAGAGTAGTAACCTTTAACCTTTAACCCTTTACGTATGCTAGCTCTAAAACTAGGTAGATTTGTAAATATAGCAGTTGATATGGTAAAAATGTTTATATTATCGCCTTTTTCTTATTTCTGTAGCTCACTGTTCTCTGTGCGAGATGTTAGTGTATCTAGCATCGTGTGTGTAGTCACTGTACAGTCAGTGTACTGTACATGTTATGGAAGCATATTCATTGGAGCCAGTAGTTCACTTGTTCAGTTTGATTGTTTGTAGCATGTGCTCTGCGGTAATGGATGTGTGTAGCTTGATAACCAGCTGTCTGGCGCAGTGTTTCCCATTGTCATCTCACCAATACTGCCACCCAAATCAGTTGCTGTCGACACTGGTCAGTTTTTTTAGTTTGAATGAATTTTATATTTTTTTTCTTTTATTTCTCAATCTTTGATGGTATACGCACAGCTGTCCATATGCATAGTACCACTAGAAAGCATTACAGCCACATGTGTGACCAACCATATACGTATTTAGTAGAGCTGTCAAATTAACGCATTAATTAACATGTTAATGCGTTAATAATGAGTTAATAAATTAATGCGTGTTAAAAAAATTAATGTGTGCTAAAAAAATTAACGCACATACATAAATTTATGTTCATTTATTTAAATTTACTAAATTCTGTCAAGGAAAAGTTCCAATATTCCATTAAACTGCAGTTATTTAACAATCGAATGAATTTAAGCAACTAAACTGTAGTTGCTGTTCATCACTACTGTAAATAGATAAGTATTCCGACGACAGGATAATAGTTAGTTATTGTTGATTAATTGTTAAAAATGTGTTTCTTATTTTCTGTACTCTACAGGTGGGGCCCCCAAATGTTGCTGGGCCTAAAGTAACTGACCCCTCTACTCTCCTCGATGGGCCTGGGTGCGTTAATGACACGTTAATTAATGCGTAAAAAAAATTAACGCATCGACAGCTTTAGTATTTAGTGACTGTTCCTTGTGTCAACACTAGATTGGGTGGTTTAGTGGCACAGTTGCTGGGATATTGGATTTGTGATCAAAAGGTCATGAGTTTAACTTCCGGCTGGTTTGCTATCAAGTAACAACTCTGGGCAAGTTGTTTACACTTTTGTATCTCTGTCATCATCAAAATTTATGTCTTAGTATATGAAAAGACTAGTCGGGTCGGGCAGTGGCGAAATTAGTACAATTTGGTAGCGTCCAAGAGGTGGTGATGCTCGGCAGCCGGGAAGGTAACCGTAGGTCTGGCATTGCACATGTGATGTGGCAGAGACTTTGTCTGTTCACCTACGGGCTTAAGCTAGCTGGGCTTGATGTAGCATACTGCTGTTTGTTAATTAATATGTCTTTGGGATGATGATTTGTTCATGTTTGTCACTGATGTAGCTCCGAAGCCGTTCACGGAGCTGAGTGTTTTGATACGCAAGAGTGACTACAGCAGTGTGCTTCAATTCAAGTACATATTTCACTCTTTTTTCCATGCAGTATTTAACACAGTCTACCCATCTGTTTAGTTTTTAAAGTTTGCTCCAGCTCATATATCTTAATTCACTTTCTACTTTTACTTGACTTTGTTGATGTTTGTACTTAGTTCTCAGCGGTATGCTTTAGTTCAAGTACACTGTGGGCCATAAAAAACGTGGCACTTTACTTTTGTCAATATCTTTACCAATTATTGACCAATTTTCAAAATTATTTTACTGGCATAATTTGCAGACAATTTGCAATAATGTGATTATTATATACTCCACCACATGGTAAATGCGTTTCTACACTAACTTGTGAAATAAAATGTAAGCAAAAACTAACGATATTAACAAAAATTTAGGTGAATGAAAAAACACTTCAGACCAACATTGCGATGAATGATCTGTATGACGCTAGAATGTGTTAGACCCACACAGTTTAGTGTCATACAGACCATTCACTGTAATGTTGGTCTGAAATGTTATTTTTACCAAAATGTTTGTTTGTTATTATCATTATACATGCATATTTCATTGATATTTCACAAGGTAGTGTAGAGATGCCATTATGGTCTGGTGGGATATGTACTAAAATCTCATTATTACAAATTGTCTGCAGAGTGCGCAAGTGAAAGAATTTTGAAAATCGATCAACAGTTGGTGAGGATATGTACAAAAGTAAAGTGCCACGTTTTTTATTGCCCACCCTGTAGATATTTTACTCGTTTCATTTTTTAACTTTGGCGTTCCTAGACTTTAGCATGTCTTTCACTGTCAGCCAGTTTTGTGACACGTTTCCTGTGGGCTGTTTGAAAAGTACATCTCGCTGAACAGGGGAGGAGCAATATGGCTCAATATGACATGTTGTTGTTACAAGAGGAGAGAGGGAGGTTCGTGTAGGCGATATGTCACATTTTTGAATTTTCGACACATGCATGCTGTTGCCATATGATACAGGGACTTGTGATTGTCAAGTAAAGGTAAAGGTTAAGGTGGTGTATCCATACACTGTGTTTCAAAAAAACGGGCACCCTTTTTATTTCTTTCATAATTCACTCAAATGATGATCAATTTACACGAAATTTTTACCAGATGTAGCTGAAGAAATGCTAATTCAAAATA
>Ga0056128_1008489_pt1 | contig 12945 bp, 9 predicted proteins | sample WorMetLIZISLAND2_FD_71113 | JGI IMG/M metagenome (GOLD analysis project Ga0056128, IMG submission 71113) | Marine gutless worms symbiont microbial communities from Max Planck institute for Marine Microbiology, Germany - Olavius geniculatus... ...
GGGCTCTGCCCCTGGACCCCGCTGGGGGCTCCGCCCCCAGATCCCCGTTATAGGCTCGCGCTCTGCGCGCTCGCCATGCCCCCCTTGCCAAATCCTAAATAGGCTACTGATTTCAACAATCTAAGTCTCGATTTTCTAGGTTCAAAAAAACCTGTGCACAAAGGCATCGTATGTTTACGATACCCATGCAAAAGTTGTTATTTTACCGTTGTTGGCCAGTCTTTTGTGCAAACGGTTGCAGATCACCATGGGCATGCTGCCCATCACAACAAGCACTAGTGACAAGCTTTTTAGTTGTATCAACATCGATGACTTTAAAAAAACCGAACTTCCAAAATAAGGGGGTTTATTGATTTTTGCGATCTTAGGGTGCAGGGCACACTCCAATAATGAACTGCTACGAAATGGCTGGAGATAGACTGACAGTTTACAAACAGGAACTGCTATATGCTTTCGCGCGTCTCATGAGCATTAGCTCAAATTTCTTGTAGCTTTATGTTAACTACCTATAGACTTATATCGTGTCTCAAAAAAATTTCCTACTCAGTCTTAGCTTACCTCGGCGTTGACTCGTGGTCGGTTCTTGCCTGAATACGACAGCTGCTGCTGCTGATCTGAGCTAACGCGGTTGACCGTTGTCGACCAAGGACTTAACTCTTCAACGTCAACGACACTGAACACACTGGAACTACACGAACGCTGACTAGTCCTGGCAGACGACGACGTGCAAGTAACCTGTGTCAAAACGCTGTCACAATAGTTACTGTCAGTGCAATCGTCGAGCGCTTGTAGTTGCCTCTCCGCTTCGCTCTCGAGCACTGTCTGTGTTTGCTGACTCGATCGACTGTGAATTACGGCTGCAGATGAAGCTCGGTCGTCGTTCCCACTCGTGTTAGCAGTGACCACTGTGTCTTTGCGCGACGATGCTACAGATGATTCGCGACGTAAACTCATCGTCAGAAGCTCAGCGTCACTATTATAGATATCAATAGTACCGCCATTCGATCAGTCACCAATCACTACACAGCACACACATAATGCACACGTGCACTGCAAATATGACAAAATTACCGACTATCCAGTTAACTTGCATTATATTTTTTTCCAGTTAAGACGAAACAAGTTACACGCAGTGATGCACACAGTATATAGTAGTAAATAAATTGTTTATCAGTGACAAAATGTATGACGTCACCAGTGACAGTAAGACACGTAGTAAATAAGCAACAAATTTTATACCCGCTACTCTTAGGCCGTAATCGATTTTAAAAAAACCGAAACAAGTTTCGGTTTTGGGTTTTGCTGTGTAAATCGATTGCACCAATACAAACCGTTTCCGTAGGACGGTAGGATTGTAAACAAACAACATGGCGAGCGGCATGGTTCCCATGTGATCGAATTTTGTACTACTGGAAAAAATAAATTCATCTTACTGTTGAAGCTTTATTCCTGTAGGCTATGTGATAACAATTCAACTACAAGTAAACAAAACAGCAACAAGCAAACGGCTTCCGGGTTTCAACAATTAACCCCGGTTTCGCGAAACCGGCTTAATCGATTGCAGAAAACTCTACCCTGAAAGAAAACCGGTTTCGGTTTTTGCTAAATCGATTACGCTCTTAGTTCTTAGTTTACCCCAGCAGGTAGGCCTATAGAATTGTTAACTGTCACAGCTATCTTCTTCTCTCACTCTTCCATATTAAGGAGATAATAATAAGGCTGCTACTAAACGTCTCCACTTGGCTCTATTATGCACAGTAGCCACTGTTTCCTCAAAATGTATTTTAGCCGACCGTACTTAAGTACCGGTAGGCTAATGGTCGAGCTTATGGTACGGTTGTTGTCTGCCGTCGTTCGTCTGTCCGTCTGTCATCTTTAACGAAAGTACCCGAGCCAACGGGTAAGTCGCAGGAAAAAACGAATATTTAGCCCTGCGTCTTAAACACAGGCACGCAAAATTTCAGCGATTTAGTGCAAAAGGGACATTTTCAAATTCGGGGTTGAATGGACGGGGTACAAGAATGTGGGCTTTTAACAAAAAAAACTAGCCATATCTCAGAAACAGTGAGAGATACGGCCAAGGTTACTATTAATCACTAATAGAAAGTGGCATACGCCCATTTAAATAAAATGAAAATCATCTATCTTGAATGACTTTGAAGGTCAAAGACAACCAGTACGGTCGGCTATCCTAGCGACAGTTGGGCTTTTTGTTGTGTCTATGCCTTGCTTTCTGTTCTCTATCAATTACTTTGGTTGTCTTCCTTTGCTGAATTGGTTCCTTCACTCAATTAGACATATATAGCATTGCATCACCTCCGAGTTTGACCCTTTCGATGCTGTTTAGCGGAGCTACGTGGATTTTGTCGAAATTATTCACGGCGTATTCTTCCTCACCCGCCGTTCATTTACTGCGTTTCGTCAAAAGCAATTGCAAGATCGAGATAGCGGTGTACATTTGAAAACGTTTCACGGTATCATAACATCGACATGAAGCTAAAACACTAGATTGACTCACCTGTTGTTGCGGGTGCAAGGCCAGCTGTGAGATAATGTACCGGTATCGTTAGCAGACTCAGCATGTTTAACTCAACATATTCATATCTATTGAAGCTTGCAAAGTTACATACGTTTGCGCTGTGCAAATTGCAATTATAAACAAGTATCGTCAACGAGTAGGCAATTCCTTCAGTGTAATCCCGTTGAAAGCACTGCTATAACAGGTAGTTAACAACCATCAATGCACACGTAATAATTTATGTCGGTGACTGATGTGCGTCCCTAGCAGCCACGAGGCATGTAGCCTACACTGACTGCACGCGCATTCACTGACTCGCGCTGGTATCATTCAATTATTGATGACCAGAACTAAACCGATGCCAACTAACCAGTTTGACCTACACGCATAACGCTGTGCAGTGCTTGTGAATCGACTTCTAATCGCTATTATTCATATTTTGTTCATCCACAGCTTTCTATAACCAAATCACTGCGGACCATTTCTAAATCGTGATCAGATCAGTGGCGTAGACAACGAGGGCCCAGGGCCGTCGAGAGGGGGAGGGAGGTTAGGGGAGCGGGTAAGTTACCCCGAGCTCCGCGACGTTTGAGGGCCTCGCCGTCGCTCAAAAATCTAAGTTACACCAGAATGCGCTATTTAAAAAATTCAAATACTTTCTCCCTATAGAGGGGCCCCGCGTGAATGTTCCCCCGGGCCCCGCTGAGGCTCTCGACGGGTCTGCAGGGCCCCAGCCCCCACCCGATCCTCCAAACAAGACAAGCCCACGTTTAAACTGCACTAAATTTGATCAGATGATTCTCAGGAAAATAATTAAAATTGTTGCCCGTTGCCACCATATATCATATTTTGAAGATATAATGCTTGATTTCGGTTACCTCGCTGGAGAAGCTCACAGCGCTCCTCTAGATCCCTACCTGTATTCTAGGTGGCCTACTTCTAAGACAAGAGAGGGGAAAGAAAGAAAAATAGAAGAAATGGGAGAGGTAAAAAGAATGGAGGAAGGAAAAGGCAAGGAAAGGGAAGAAAAGGCGTGGAGGTCCCTAATTCATGTTTGTGACTACGCCACTAGATCGGACCAATCTGGGTACTGGCTGGTGAACGATCTCTCACTAGCCTATCTTTGTTTTTACCTCAAACTCAGTACAATGATCTGGCTTTTTAGCCGACCGTAAGTGACGGTCGAGCTTATGGCATGGTTGTCAAACTTGTCATCCGTCCATCAGTCTGTCTGCCTGTCGTCTGTCACGGATGTAATGTGGCTAATCAATGAAAAAATTGCTATTGATAGGGCTACTGATCATTAATATGAAGTCGCATATTAGCTTTCAAATTTTATGAAAATTGATGACTTTATAGATGACCTTGAAAAGTCATAACGCACTACGGTATGCCAATCGTGCGGTATTGCGGCTAAACGGTCAGTCGTAGGTGGTCGGCGATGGTACCATTGGATAGGGCGCTAGCGACTTCTTATAGGCTGTCAATAGTAATATTTCTATCTGCAGCGGTTTGGCCGCAATTTTTAATCGAAAGTTTTAAGCTATAAATGGCTGTATCTAGGAAACGTGAGAGATAGGACCAAGGTTATTATTAATTACTAATAGAAACTGGCATATACCCTTTCAGATTAGATAAAAAATCATCGACCTTGGATGAACTTGAAGTGCGTCACTGACAACCAGTAGGTCGGCTATACTATAGCGACAGCTGGGCTTCTTGTTTGTTAGTCGTTTTGATACTGTATCGGGCATTTATCTTGTGCTACATTCGACAGTGTAGTTATTTGCAACAAATCAACGATGTACAAAAAGCAGAAAAACGGAGAAAAATACGTAACGCGTAATACTTCAAACATACAAATGTTTACTGTCAACGGATGTTCAGAATTCTTTCTCTGGTAGACTCTGTACGGAAATATTTGGATAGGCTCTGCGAGCTATCAGCTATATTCTGTCGGCGCTCATACGAAGTCCCTACAGCCGCGTGTCAACAGCAGCAGCAGCAGCGAGGACGATGACGAAGCCAGTCAGGCGCCAGCAGTGACGTCACCTCAGCGGCATCGGAAAATCGTGACTGCAGCAGCAGCTGCATCAGCATCTGACGACTACTGTGAAGTGTGCCTCGTACTGGTGCCATGTGGACATGCACGGTTTTTACGCGCGACAGCATGTAATGCTTCGCGCGTCTTGACCATCGTCTAGGTGTCTGTTACTCTGTCCGTCTGTCCGTCCGTCACACCGTGGCACTGTATCAAAACGGCGACACCTAGAATCAATCACAAAATCTTTACTGGGGCTGCCACAACGACTCGTGACCCTGGGTGAGGCGGTCGAACCTTCCTTTTTAAAATGTTTACCGCTATTGGCTTGTACAACGTGAAAACGGTTACAGATAGGCACAGACATGCTGCTTATCATAACAAGCCTTGGTGATGAACTTCATATGCGTGTCAACATTGATGACCTTGAACGACTATAGATCATGACAACCTGCATAAGAATTTTTCAGCATTAAACGTAGATTTTAGCACTGCAAGTCGCGGCCCCCTAGGTTCAAGGAGAACGGCGCACGCGGGCGTCAAAGAAGGGTACCCTTTCTAAATAGTTGTTATTATACTGCTATTGGCTCGTGTAGCGTAAAAACGCTTGCAGATAGGCGCGGACATGCTGCTTATCATAACAAGAACTAGTGACCAGCTTTTAATGGTGTCAACATCGATGGCTTTGAATGACCTTGAATTTTCAAAATGGCGGGTTTTAGTGTTTTTGGCGATTTTCGGCTGCGAGGCACACAGAAAGAGTGTATTGCGTAAAAATGGCAGGAGATAGACCAAGACAACCTGCAAACAGGAACTGCTAAGGCTGTCGCGCGTCTCATGAGCTTTGCTCAAAGTACTTGTGTAAAGCTTGTGTATGTGCGTGTCAGATAAGGTTGCTAGATGTCCTGTTTGCCATGCGGACATTACCGTAGTAATGCGCATTTTCTTTTATATGACAGACTGCCGAAACTGTACGATGAAGACGTCTAGCCTAATTATTCAGTAACATATTGCTGCTATATAATTAGCAAATACATCAAAACAAGTCTCGTGATGTCTCTGCTATATGGTGTCACGTTGTCTCGGGATGCCAGTCCCTGCAATTTTGACGGTTTTGCGATGTCATGTACCTCGCCACTCGCGTTTTCAGTCGCCTCGATGAAATCTTTAACAATTAGGTCTAATGTTTTTTTGAATTTCATCACTGATTTGGTAAATAAAAAAATGTTTTTAAAAATAGTTAGGCTTAATATTTGAGACGAGGGTACGAGTGTATGCTATTTAGAGAGTTACGTTTTGTGCACCGAACCATTACAATAATATCAGATCAGACTGTAAAAAACTGCTATTGGTCCAGAATACGGCATTTCGACACCATCGAAAGGCCACAGTATTGTACATAATGCTTCAACAAATTTGTGTACATTTTACAATCTTCAATGAACTTTATACTTCACTGTACTTTAATCTAATTGTTTGAACTGCGTTTATTAAACTCTTTTATTAACTGGCTAGCCGGTATAGGCCTAACGTTTTTCGACGCAAAGTAGCTTACTGCAAGTTATCTTCTTTCATTTATCGTCGTATTACGCCATTAATATGCGAATATTTAAGATACATTTTTATACCTGATGAATAATTCACGTTAAATGAATGTTTTTCAAAACATATACCTTTGTAAGTTTTTGTTGAAGATAGGCCTATGTATAAAAAATCAATGGCCGTTTTACCGGACGAACACAGTGTGCCGAGCCTAAATATGTGAAGGCGTTTATGTAACGATACGCTGCGCAGTTGCATTTTCACGTTTTCGACTTGTCATCATTGCTGTTGTTGCTCATGCTGTTTTTGCTGGCAACGGTCGGTGATGACGTCAAACTTCTAGCGGCGTCGACATCGGCTCGCAACTCCTCCAAGTCGCGCTTCAGTTTCGCGCGTCGGTTTTGGAACCACGTGATCACCTGCAACGACCGACGAGCACTTTTTACTACACGCTACAAACTACTAGTTACAGGCCTAATCACTCCCCGAGTGGTTGGCAGTAGTTACACCTTTTAAAATAGTAGTTAAAATAGTTAACTACATAAAAGTAGTTACTGACTAGAAAGCAGTTATAGCCCGCACGTACCTCCGCCAAGGCAATGTTATTCGCCAGGTGGCGGCACCATATTCACTTTGCCAGCGGTTCCCCTATGCCCCCTTTAACGCAATGGTAACGAAAATTTCAAAGTGATCCAGAATCCAGGATTCCTTCCGGATCACCCCCAAAATTGAACCACTGGTAGTTTGTGCCATGCCCGACATACCCTCAAAATTTCAGAAAGATTCGTCCATAACTTTTTGAGTTATCTTGCTGACACACAGACAGACAAACAGACAAACAAACAAAGTCTTGCAAAAACATTACCTCCTTGGCGGAGGTAATTACAATAGTTATATGAAGTTATCAAAAGCAGTAAGCTTAATTTAAAATAGTCATAACTACGAGTACTACAAAGCATAAACGGCGACATGCATAAGCTTACAGCAGCTCCCAACTACAGAAATGAGACAGTAAATGCTGCCCCCAAAATGAAATATATGAAACATCACATGATCAGCATTATAATACATATCCGTGATCGTATGAGTTTATTGGCTGGTCTTTATGTACATGTACGCTAGTAACATTAAACAAACGGTATTTTCTGTGGCCGTTTCTCAGAACATTAATTTTTTTTAAAATTTTGTACAGAAATAATGTATTTTGTGCAAAATTTTCACTTGGTTATGAAATGCAACCAGTCAGTAGAGGAAGGCGTTCCCTCCGCCTCTGAATCTGCCACTGTTCTCTGCGGTGTCCTATAGAATTGCATAAAATAGCGGCTGGGCTCCGTCCCCTCGGACTTTGCTATCGTTAGCGGAGTTTATGAGTTACGACACTTTCCCACACTTTGCCAACACTGACACTTGATGACTTGGATCCACAGAATATGCTGCCGCGAGAAAGGATAGGTGTGCAGGTGTCACGAAATAGAATCGCCCCTAAATCGATTGCTCTCACCCCGGCGGATTTCGCGACGTCGGAAAGTACGAGAAATAGGTAGCTGATGTTGACACACCTGGGCACTGCTGAGCCCGAGTCGTCGTGCTGTGACGTCACGGTCAGCTGGTAGCAGGTACTTGTGGCGGGAAAACGCTCGCTCCAGCTGCTGCAGCTGGTAACTGGTGAAAGCCGTGCGTGACTTGCGACGCTTCTTGACGACTAAACTCGCCGCTGCAGTCTGTGATGACGTCACGCCCGACGCCTGCTGATGATGCTGCAATCTTTGACGACCGCCATCCGACACTTCGTACAACGCTGACACTGAAAATACATAGTGATCAAAATAACTGCTTACTGCCGAGTCTTTGAAATATAAACAAGGTCACAGTATACGAAATGTTGCTAAGATTATATGGCGGTCATCCTATTAGGAGAAATTTCGAGTATTGTCCATCCACCCGTTTGTTTGTCTGTCTGTCCATTATACGGGCTTGTAACTCAAAAACAATGGAGAAGATGTCGAAAGGGAAAAAAACAAAATCGGTGTGAACGCGTTTATAGGGTACGCGTGATGGGATCATTAATTGTAAACTCACTGGCGAATTAAAGGCTTTGAAAATAAATTAATATTTGATGCAGTTAGGCCTATGACAAATATTGGGGCTAGGTTTTATTGAGCTACTCTGTATAAGAAAGTTAGGTCAGCTGACTGACGATCATTGGGCGGAGTAAATCTAGGCCTATACTATACAGTCGGTGATCGACACTGGAATGCCTTTGAACTAATCATTGCTCATCATTTGCAGCTTCTTGTCAGACTCACACATACACGTCCACCCGCTGATTCCCTGCAGTGATCTATTCGTCGATCCGCGCTTTTTCCGACTTACCGACTGACATCTTAATACTTCTCTTTCATTCCGCGTCATACATTGAAGGATTTGCTAACTTATCTTTTTACGCCAGAATGCGTCACAAACACAATGAAAATTTAAGATTTCATACCTTCGCCAAAACAATGCTGCCGTCTAGCCGGTACGTCGTATCTTATTGTTTCACAGGCCTTACCCACTTTCCAAAAATGTCGTCCAACAATTCTTGGATACAGATCAGGATTCAGGTACCCTGGATGGCCTAAACTTATCAACTCATGTTCGGCGGAATATCGTTCACTGGGATACTAAAATATCGAGCACAGAAGCACGCACGGATGCATGCGCACATGCGGTTACAGAGACAACTGCATGGGAAAATACTGTACATCTCTGCGCCGTCATCTCTCCAAGACAGACGCACAAGAACTGAATAAAAACACTCTGCAGACTTAAAATATAACACGCAAAATTTTGCCCGCAAAGATGAAACAAGTTTGATAATCCAATCACTGCTGCAATTTGCTGAAAACCGTGACTATACTAACTATATAATCTAAGATCTCAAACATATGTTGTCGCACTACCGTGCAAAATTTAAATGTTCAGCAGTATAGGCTAGGCTTAACAAAACAATTTATAAGTTATGCAAAATCGTTTATTCAAAAGAGTTCATGTCCTCCTACAGTTCATCTAATCCTTAAAGGTACTATTGAGTCTCCAAAAAGTTTATTTTTTATTCTTGTAACATTTTTGTCAGATTTTGTCAGATTTTGCTAATTTGTGGCAGAAACATACCACCAGAAAATTTAAAATAAACGCAAATGCCCATCACATCTCGTTTTATATGTTCGTACTACACTGTGTCTCAAAAAACATCCCCGACTTTTTTGACTGTAACTTGAAAACCAATACAAGATTTTGATAATTTTTGGTACAAATATTTCTGACACAATTTGCCATCAAATGACTATTTAGTTTCTCACCTCAACCAACGTTTGTTTCTGCACTACGTGCAAAAATCACAACCAGCGAAATATCACTTTTTTATCCAATGCGGTAAGATTGCTTAATTAACATAACGCGTAAAAACACATTTTGTTCACATTTCTGACACTGTGGCTGACATTTCATTCAGTTTTCCATTTTTCAACTGCCTGCAGTAAAATTGTTTGAAGTGTTGGCCCGCTATGCGAACACAGGCAAGGAGACGCTTTTTTCATTTACTTGACAGCTGTGTTCTGCACTAGACCAATACAGGCTCTACCAGTCACTTCTGACTTTACAAACATTCCTAAATTTCATCTGGTAGACACTGTTGCAAGACAGTCAAACCTTGTAATGGACCTGCTGTTGGGGCCCATAAGTTAGGACAAATGGAATTTTCTGACGTTTTTCCATTTATTTTAACACGTATTAGGCCCGGTCTGCTTTCCCCAGGTAGTGCAAAAGTAGACGTTGGGTGAAGTAAAAACTAAAACACTTATTTAATAGCCAGTTGTGTCAGAAATATTTCTGCCAAATATTATAAATATGCTAATCTTTATTCAAGGTTCGATCGATAATGTTGGTGATGTTTTTTTCAGGTTTTCTGCTTCTTTTAACACATATTTCGCTTGATCTGCTTTTCCTAGGTAGTGCAGAAGCATATATTGAGTGAGGTGAGAAACTGAACGGTCATTTGATGGCAAGTTGTGTCAGGAATATTTTTACCATAAATTAAAATTTGATAATTGGTTTTCAAGTTACAATCGAAAATGTCGGGGATGTTTTTTGAGACACAGTGTATATACTATGTCAAATCTGGCAACAATTTTATGGCATAGGCCTACAGAAGACCTATACTTTCAAATATGAAATCTCCACATAAAAGCCAAATTGTCACATCAGATATCTATCAAGTAGCATTCATATATCAGAGCAACTGTTTGAACTTTCGTCCACCACTTCTCACACAGGTTCGCACTCGCAGCCATCCACGTCACATAGTCTATTGCTTCGTTGATGACACGCTGACGCAGACCAGATGAGATTGTGCAGCGATCAATACAGGCACGGCTGGAGTTCGCATTTTGATAGAAAATTAATATAAATTTGAGATTTTTGCAAAGCGACGTTAATTCGTAAACTTTTTTGCTGAGGGTTGACATTTAAAAGTTTAAACATGCTTTTGAAGAAGTTGGGAGATTCCGGTTCAATGACAAGACGAACGGGAAGCGGCCGACGTTGCAGTGTGCGTTCTGACGCGTCGCTATTTTTTACAAGGTACATTATACAAGATCTATGTTATAGATCTATGTAGGCCTATTTGCTTCATATTGCCTAGGCTATGGTTCTGCCAAAAAATACATTTATCTCTAAATGCCACAGATATGACAATTCGCCACTGCAGTTAGCTAAACGCTGATAATTTACAAAAAAAGTCATTAGACTTTTTGACTAAATTCTAGAATATTGAAACGCGCTTTGTTTTCCATTCGCCGATGACTCCGTCATAGCAGAATTATGGCCTACACACAGCAACGCTTAATATTTAGCACAATAATGTTCGTTGAAATCTATAGAAACCAACCACGTTTCTGCAGTCGCTTCAATTGTAAGAGTAGTTCTCTGAATTGCGAATTCTTTCCTATTCGCTCTGAGACAGACAGAGATAGCCATTATGGCCGTGGCACGCTTGATTCCATGCACTAATGTGAATTAATATTTTGAGGTAATGATGTAAATTCAAACAGATAAACAGATGAAATTAATTTATTTTCCAGACCCCATGTCCCAACCTCGTAAGCTGTCGGCGTTTAGAGCGTGCACAAAGTTGTTGTTGGTCATCTCATAGAGCGCACAGAGCGGCGAGACAGGCACAGTGGTAGCGGTGGAGTTGATCGCTTGTTGCCAGTTATACAGCGTCACATACGCAGCCGCCGTCAACCACGTCGTCTCAGTGCCGCCTTGCTTCTCCCACGGACGGACCACAACAGCGCGATGATCCGCTGAATGCGGCCTGTCATCGGCGAAGATAATGTCCTCGATAAAGAACGACGTCGGCACGGGCAGAGTCCGCCTGACAGCACTGTCGTCACACATGACGTCACACGATCAGCAGCAGCAGCAGCAGCAGTAGCCTGGACTGCTGTAACTCACTGTTCTACGGTAGAATGACTCCGCTGTAGTCCGTCTGCGTCGACGACTACGTAAAGTGGTCGGTCTAGCACGCCAGTCCAGTTCATCACGAATATAGGCAGTCGATTTATCTATCAGCTGGCGTGAGGTGCTAAGCAGTCAGTCGTCTTGTCGTTATTCGTTTAGCTTATCAGCTCGGGGAGTGGTGACGTGCCCGCCGATCTGATCACCCACTGGGCGCGCATCGACGAATTAATGAGCAAAGTCGTTCAAAGAAGAGTGGGCGTTGAGTGATGTGATGTACCACGCCGGCGGATATCACTATCGCCAACCTAGCTGCCTGCTTATTATAGAATTTTATGCAGTGCTGAGTATAAAGATTAGAGCGTTAATGGTTTACTGTGCTTTAGTGGAACGTCTGTCAACTCCAAGTGCGTGAACCACGCATGCGTTAGTCCATGAGTTGGCGGCTACGACAAGCACAGAACTTTGACTAGGTATAGAGCCCCTAGGCTACAAAGCTCATCACTCAGCTAGTCATTCCGTGTGTTAAAGAGAGACGACATGATGTTGAGTCTGTTGCAGCCGGGGAAATCAAGTGTAAACAAAATGACAGAGTGACTGACGTCGGTAGTACGAAGCCTCAGGCCACGGCGCTCTGCTCTGCAGGTACCCATTTGATTAACATTATCAGTCGCTTCCCGTCGTGACGCCGCCCGGCCTACTCTGCCGCTCTATAACACTGCATACATCATTCTGCCGGGCAAGTCATATCACGGCAGATATTTCACAGCGGCTTGCTTCTGTGCGCGTGTTAACTGCCACTGGCTGACAGTGTCAGTGACTGACGCACGCGTGCAGTCTAAACAGTCGATAATGGCCTTGGCCGACGCCGCCGCGGTGGGCGGTAGGCCTATAGCTCGACGAATTGATGGGCAAATGAGCCGTGTGAGTCGACCACACCTGGGAGGATGGAACTGAGAAAATATGAAGAAGCTGGACACCTGGCATCCCGCGAAGTGCCGCCGACGGTAGTGCATCGATGATACTGCTGCTGGCATCGTCACCGCCTCTCTGTCACATCAGCAGTACGTCATACAATCTGCCTGATACTTGCAGTATCATTCGATCAGTTACAGGCCTACGTACACAATAAGAAGAACAGCCATTACAAGTTTCGTGTTTTTGGCTGACCGTCAAAGTTTTCAATAGACCTAAATTTTTAGGAAGTCATGACTTCAAAGCTAAAAAAAAATTTGGACGTCAGTGTACAAAATCTGGAAGTCATGCAGTAGGCCTACAAGAAAACTCGAGCAAAAACTTAATGCAAAACAATACTTACTACATATGCGTCGCTTACGCACCACCA
>Ga0056128_1008490_pt1 | contig 12944 bp, 9 predicted proteins | sample WorMetLIZISLAND2_FD_71113 | JGI IMG/M metagenome (GOLD analysis project Ga0056128, IMG submission 71113) | Marine gutless worms symbiont microbial communities from Max Planck institute for Marine Microbiology, Germany - Olavius geniculatus... ...
GTTCACCTCTGTCGGGTGGCAGGTAACACTGTGTGATCCCATATGACAAGTGACGCTCCGTAGCTCTGAGATGGGTTCGCTCATTAAGAGCTATATTCGGATCTTTAACCTTCAACCTTTAATACAAGTTACAACGCGCGACTCAGTGACTGATTGTTAAATCGCCCATTTTGAGTTGTATTTCTTACTTACTTATTTACTTATTTATTGTCAGTTACCACAGTCGGCTTTAAAGTCATCGTTTTTGAAGCTCCTGGAACTATTGTGTATTTAATGTGGGCTATTTCGTCCTATAGTTTATATATGCACTGTAACTTCTTGAGTGACTAATAAGCGAAAAAGATAATTTGCTGTATGCATGTCTGTGGTATAATGCGGTACTAGGAAATGAAGGAGCTGGCAGCGCTGGCGTACCGCGACACGACGGCTGAGAATCGTGAGTTCTGGAAGAATGAGATGGGACAAGCTCTGAGAGAGATCCAGCAGGTTTATGATGACAAGCTTGAGAGTATGCGCTCAGAGATGGAAACCTTCTACAACCTCAAGGTATTTACTCAAACTGTACAGCAGCCCAAGTATACTCATAGCTGGAACAAAATTAAGTTAGCGACAATGCCCGTTTTTTAAAAATTTTATTGCTTGTTTTTGTTAAAAATATTTTCAAAGAAGGGAACGCAAGGGTCTCCCACGTACGTAGGCTACACCACTGCTTTTAAGCAGGTTTATTAGAGTGTAGTTGGCCAACAGTAGACTAATAGGGTGTTTACACGATCCAGCAAACGCCCAGCAAACTTCCAGTAAATGTGTTCAAAATACACGTGAATTGCTGGACGTTTGCTGGACGTTTGCTGCTATATGTTATGGGGTGTTTACACGATTTAGCAAACGTTTAGCAAACTTCCGGCAAATGTATTCAAAATACACGTGCTAATGCTGGACGTTTGCTGGAAGTTTGCCGAACGTTTGCTGCTATATGTTATAATAGAGCTGGACGTTTGCTGGAAGTTTGCTGGACTTTTGCTGGACGTTTGCTGGACATTTGCGGGAAGTTTGCTAGACGTTTGCTGGATCGTGTAAAAATCCCATAAGTGAGAGGCCTGTATCCATCGTAATCAAACAAACAAGTCACAATGCGGAATTATCTTCAGCACTTGTTTAAACTGTTCCCATAGCTTGTGTTCCGCTGTTGTAGTAGGCCTATACAAAAATCTGTAAATACTGTAGAATGCTTCTTTTTACGTCAAAATGAACAAAAAGATATTACTTGAGATTGGACAAGTCTTGTTTTTGTAAGGGAGTTCCCACATGTGTATCACAATGCTCGTAGTGCTAATAACTTTTTCTATTTATGTAGATTGTAAATGGGATTGCTATGATTTCACTGCTGTGCTGTATTGCTTTGCTGTATAGTGTAGTTATTGCGTGTTTGTGGCCTTTGATGTTAATAGCAAAATGAAAATGTATTGATTATTTTGATTTGCCGAAAACATTGAAATATGAAATATGCAAACTATAGCAGTACGTTTGTTGGCTGATAGTGCAGGAAGGTGTCTGTAGAGATATTACTGTTTATTGTGTATGCACGAAAATGAGCAGTCGATCGTGTGCTATTGGTCAGTTGTTGTCACGTGACGCAGATCCAGGAGTTCCGTACAGGCGCCACGCGTCAGAACATGGAAACGGTTCACGCCAAGGAGGAGTCCAAACGCCTGCGCTCACAACTGACTGAGCTACGGGACAAACTGAACGACCTTGAGGCCAGGGTGAGCTGTTGGTGACCATGAAATAACCTTGACAAGTACAGATTTCAGATTAAGATACGATTGAAGAGCGAGTGAGTGAGTGAGTAGGGTTTAACGTCCCGCCCGACACAGTATAAATCATTTCGGGGACGGCCTTTTCGGGCAGAATGCACACAAACACATAGTAATCAGTAATGGAACGGTAAGTTTAACTTTTACAGAAACACAAAAAACGAGCTGAACCTAAAATTGTAAGAACTCCATTATACGTGTGCTTATTTATTTAACGATAGGCTAGTGGTAGTTCTAATAATCTTTCCTGTTATTCTGTAGACAGTCATTATTTTCAGAATGCTGTCTCACAGGGGGGTACGATTGAAGAGCGGATAGGTAGTAGCTGTCTTTAGACATTTTCTTAGATCTGTCTGAATAATTAATTATTTAAGTTAGTTGCAGGTGGCTTCTGTCATAACGGTTAGAGCGTTGGGCTTACGATCACAAGGTTGGGTGTACGTTTCTAGATCAGGTGTCTGTCAAGCTCTTATTAATTGGATGGGTGACTCTCTGCGGACAGGTAAACTATCTCGGTGTATAACCAACCACTACGGTCAACTCAGCCTTCCATCCTTTCAGGGTAAGCAAATTGAGTGCTGGCCTGCCTAGCTGGGGTTAAGTAGGGGTGCATTTACTTGTGTCAGGTGCATGGCAAGTAAAACTGTGCGATCCTTTATGGCAGGTGACGCTCCGTAGCATGGCGATTGCCGTTTAACTGTCTTAACTCTTTGTCTCCTGGCGACGTTTAAGCTGAAGCTGTCGATTGTCAGAAGTGGTAGTGTTGGCTGGAATGGTTTGGAAGTAGATGCGTCAGGAAACGCCTGTAAACTTGTGTGTAGACTTGAATGTGGTCGTTGTGTGTGGTGGTAGAACGCTCAGCTGGTGCGCGAGTTAGAACAACTGCGTCGTGAGAAGGAAGAACGTGAGCGTGAACTGGAAGAAGAGAACACCGAACTCAAGGCCGAGGTGGCCAAGCTGCGTGCTGAGATGGAAGCAATCCTCAAAGAACTGCAAGACATCATGGACACTAAGCTCGGACTGGAGCTTGAGATTGCTGCTTACCGCAAGCTGCTCGAGGGCGAGGAAAACCGGTCGGTTCTGCACACTTGCATCACTTAGTATCAATCAGTCCATTAGCAGCACCACCACTAATTCTACTGCTAGTCTTTGACATGTTTAGTGATGCACCTACAGTTGTTATGTCGCCGTGCCATCGTTGACGCTGTTGGCGACCATTCAGTGCCAGAACACGCTGTCTTCCGAAGAGCCCTGACGAGCTGTGTTGGGCTCACGTCATTCTTCCATGATTCACACAAACTATCCAGATACTTCAATCTCTGACACCCCTCATTCTCCTTCCCTTTATTTTTTTGCTACCACCAAATTTTAAGACCATTCATCATGGAAACATAATCATTATTGTACCATTTGCATAATTAGTTTTGCTCATATATATTAGTGTATTTTTGTAGTTTCATTTTTGTGACTTGCCGTTCTATCCATTTGCCTGTCTTTCTGTTGCCAGTGACAATAGAAAAACATTTGTCAGTAGTTCTGTCTGAATGTTTGGTCTGCAATACCGGCGGTGATGAACTCGGTAGATTACTATGAGTACCGGTACCTGTACACAAGTATAGCTCTATTGACACCGGGCAGAAAGCAGCATCAGCAGCCTGCCGGAGTAGAGTATTGCGTGACTGGACTACTGTAATACAGGGTCGGTCTGAAGCAAGTCGTGGACACGTGGGTGTCCAGTGGTCATGTGGAGTCGACCGAGGGTAAGAGTATAAGCTACTCGACAGCGTCGTAGTTCCAAGTGTCTGTCGAGGCATTTAGCACGAATGCTGCACTGGTTTTGCATCAGCCTATCCCTATTCTTCTGTCTTGTTTTTCAGTCTTTCGCCAGATGTCGCTTGCTCTTTGTGTCTTCGCTTGGTGTAACCGCGTTTTCTCATTAGTTTAGGCAGCTATATTGTCATGCAAAGGCGTCGATCTTGTTACACACGGGGCGCTCTGTGATGTTACAAGTCTTATGCACGAGTCTGGTCGTCCAGAGTGCACGTAAGTTTATATATAAATGAACGTAATGCTTGCGTTAAAAATTGTGTATTCTTTGGCTGTGAGCGTAGCATAGGCTTCCCGGCCAACATACAGTTTGTTGCCACAGAAAAAATGTTTATTGTTTATAAATTAAACGCTAAAATTTATAGCACTGTCTGTTATTTCCTGTTTAACCTACTTTCATTAATTTGCCGACACTTTGTACTGAGGAAGGTGGGAGCAAAGTCTTAGGTGAAATGATGTCAAAGGGTAGGCCTGTGGGTTATCAATCTGTGATATTTGTGTGGGTGATCGACGCCCTTGTTTGCAACCAATGAACCGCGTGTCAGTCATATTTTACTACGCAGAATATCCCAGTTTCTGTCACACTAGTTTCGATTTACCGGTAGTTTTATGCCTGTGAAGTATTCGTAAGGTCTGTTCAGCAGAAATGGGATTATCAAGCTGTCGTCGATTTCGAGAATAGCTTAAGGAATCGTGGTCTTGGTCTCAACGCATTGGCTTCTATAGTCATTTTGTAACGAATGTGCTCTATGCAGTGAAATTGTGGTATTAACATGATATAGGGGCCTGTCCAGTTTGGTACATCACCGTGACTCTGCATGATTAAGTATTTGGATCTGCAGTTTCAGTTTGATGCAGAGAGGTAACTTAAACAGTCTATCTTTATCAATGATGTGATGCCTCGAGGCAGCACTTGCCTCGCCTCGAGGCTGCTTCAAGGCAGATTTTTACTGCCTTTGTCTTTGTCTTGGTCTCGGTCTTGTCACGAGACCGAGACCAAGACACTAATTTCCAAGACAAAACATAACGCAGTACGCACCAGATAAGACATTGCAATACTGATTTAAAATCGAAAGTTTATTTGGTGGAGTTTCGTAGGCCTACATACTTTTAGGCAAATATTTTGCTTACGTACTTTTCTGGCATAAATCGTGACGACTTCAAGGACACAAAACTTTTTGATGACACTGAGTACAGTTGCCTTAAGCCGTTATTTTCTTGCCTCTTCAGTGTTTTTGCTACATTAGCGTTTGTGAAAGAAGTTTTCTTACAAGGCAGCATTATAATGTGCTCACACCATTTAAAGATGTCAGACTTTGTGCTTGAAAATCTGATGTTTCAAAGATGCAGCATACAACGTTAATTTGCATTTGCACTTCGTAAGATGATACGGACTGCAGAACTTGCATGGCATAAAAATGCAAAGATCGGATTGACGTTCACTGTGACTGGATTAATAGGATCATTGAGATGTTTTTTTCCTAACAAAAGGTTTTACGTCTTAGCTGTATTTTTATGTTTACAGCATGTTTGCTTATTTGGACCTATTCAGTATTCAGTGCATTCAATGCCTTGGCTTTGGCTTTGAAAATTCTGGTCTGGAGTCCATTCCAGTTATTCAACTTATGACTTTTCAAAGACGCCACATTTGTTAGTCTACGCACGTAGAATTTAGGCCAATGCATTATGTGCTGTGATTACATAGACACAATTACCAATACGCTGCAAACGTCAAAGGTCGTATAGGCTTATAACATTGATAATTAAACTGGTCAGCATCACTGTCAGCTGCATAAATGAGGACTAATGGACATACCGCGAATTCTTGCATGCAGGCTGGGACTACATTCCGTTGTCGATTATCCACTGTTCAGCGGAAGACCACGTGGTATAGCATCACGCTGCATCTTCGACATAGCGATGGAGCTGCTGGTTTTCTTTCGTTGAGACTAGAATGCTATAAATTTATCGCTAAGAAACGATGCTATAACGTTTTATAACGTTTCAGTACATGTATTTTTTACTTTCAGATGCAAAGCATACTTCACCGAGACAGCATAAACATTTACGATAAACTAGAGTGAGAATTTTTGCTAAGCGGTCATGATGCTCTGTAATTATTTATCATCACATTGTTATCATCAGCTTCGGATATTCCCGCAACTTTTTCTTCTCAACAGATTATTACAGTACATCAGTTTCAATTTTTTATCAGTCGGTTAACACTTAACAGAGCTATTTTGGTTGTTTACTGTTTATTTGTGCACACGGTGGTGGTTTATACAACTGCTGCACTTATGTCTCTGTCCGTGCATTTTGGACGTGGAACAGCGCATAAAGAAAATAATCCGGGGGATCCGTTGACTTGAGTTATTTCAAGTTTGCATTTACCAAAAGCTTCCTAAATGTGTGAAGTTTAAATCATTTTAAATGTCTCAAAAAGTTGTCGATTTTTGCTTATTTTTTTTAGAAAACGGTTACTTTTTTGCTCATTTTCAGGCACTGTATACTAGGTATTGATTTATTATTTATTGGTTTTGTTGCAAAACAAGGCTATATTTACAACTAGATTTTTAGGATATTGAACTTGCTTAATGAAGAGTTTCTATAATGCGAACGATCGAATATTTATTGCAACAAGTTAATGTTCATACGAACACGGAGTCTGTCTAATGCATTTCAAAAGTTTCATTATATGTCCGTATAAATATAATCAGTGAGCTGTTTAGACTGGTAGAAAAAAAAATCAAACTGTTTAATTTCAAATTGTACAGCAGCATTGATCCTTTCATCCTTCTCTATTATTTTAACTAAACAATAAACATTGTCAGTTACGAGACCATTTGTTTCGTCACCATGCGTCTATCTTGCACCGTTATAAAAATATGGCGCCACAAATATTGGACGCACGGACGTGGACACGGAAAGAAAGACGGAAGAAGGAAAAGAAAAAAAGAAATGGTTGAGGAAGGGAAGGGAAAGGGAAAGTAAAAGGGAAATGGAAAGGAAACGGGGAAGGAGAAAGGAGTGGAAGGTAAAAAGAAGGGTAAGGGAAATGCAAAGGGAAAGGAAAGGAAAAAGGGGAAGGAAAAGAGTAAAGGAAAGGGGAAAAAGAAAAAGGAGGGATAGGGGAAGGAAAAGAGGAAGGAGAAAAGGAAGGGAAAGGGAAGGGAAAGCGGGAAGGAAAGGGGAAGGGAAAGGGGAAGGGAAAGGAAAAAGGGGAAGAAAAAAGTTCAAGGGAAAGCGGAAGGGGGAGGAAAGAGGGTGGAGAAGGGGAAGGGAAAGAGGAAGGTAAAGGGAAGGTGGAAGGAAGATAGCTTAAGAAATGTTGGACGGACGGACACTCAGGTGATTTTATACTCTGTCCAATGCTATGCATTGCATTGGACAGACAAAAATAGTAGTTGCTGGGAATTTGTTGCGTTATTATTATTACGTTGATTGTAGACACTAGATTTTTTGCCTTCAACAGCAAGGAAAGCTGTAACTGGAATAAACTGGTGGCGTGGTCGGCCTGTAGGGTTGGGCTGCGACAAGTTGTAGATCAGATAGTATCGAACCAAGACGAACGAGTTCAGCAAAACAGAATATCGAACACTTACCACTACATGTCCGAGGCAACAGGTAGGCCTATACAGAAACTAGCTGCTCGAATCCGAAATAAGTTGGATTTACGAATTGTGGCACGACTGAATGATACTGAACATTGTAACGCTGTTAAACGTGAGTGATTTTTCTAACGCTTTCTATTGTGCTTAACACGTCGTGTGATTCGTTCAATAATGTGTATTCATTCAACTGACTAATACTGGTTGCTCGTTATTTTGATTAAACCAATCATTACACTGTGTCCCAAAAAACCGTCACACTTTGTCATTGTCCATATCTTTACCAAATATTAACCGATTTTTATAATTTGTTTCACTGGCACACTCTGTGGACAATTTGCAAAAGTGGTTATTAAATATCTTACTACACCTTAAGTGTGTTGCTACACTACTTTGTAAAATACAGATATTCAAAAATCACTGTAATCAGAATAGATACATTACAAAAACGTATCTTTTGAAACAATTTTTTTTACTAATTTGCATACAGAAATTAAATTTTGTTTAGTTTTCGATACATGGCCGACATTTGTAAACGAAAATAAACGATGTTATTGTGAATAATGGTATTTAATGCGCTGACAAAATACCGGCATTGTAACACGCCATCTAGCAACTTAAGACAAGGCACTGATTAAAAATTCATACCAGTTCAAAGAATCCGGTTTGCAAAGGATGCTGACGGAATTTTGGAAGACAAACTGCAAAAGGAAAGAACTAGGCACTTTACTAAAAAAGATTTGGGAAACGCGAAGCACCGATCAAAGGCATGAGGCTGCAGACTGAAACGCGTGCATAACTGAAAAGAACGGAACCACTGTGGATGAACTGCTATGCCTAGTAAGCCAGGAAGACCAGAAACAAACATATCTTTCAACACACAAGATATTCAATGAGATGGTTCTAACAAAAAGTAGCATCGTACAGATCATTCACTGTGATCTTAGTCTGGAGTGTTTTGTTTATTTGACAATGTAATTGTTGCTTATTGCAAGTTTTTCTTACATTTGTATTTTAAAAGGTAGTGTAGCGACACAATTGAGGTGTGGTGAAATATTTAATAATCGATTTGTTGCCAATTGTCCAAAGAGTGTGCTACTGAAAGAATTTTGAGAATCAGTTAATATTTCGTGAAGATATAGAAATAACAAAGTGTGGCGTTTTCGGGACACAGTGTAGTAATTGAGCTGCACTGTAATGGGTTACGAATTTGTCGCAGTGCATATTGCATTAACACACGATGTACAGTTCTAATATTTTTCGTTGTAGTAGGGTAGGCCTACAGTGGTTTATGAAATAACGCTGTTTCAACTGCGCTCCGTAAAGTCTGCAGCAGATGATCTCATCACGGCTTGAATAACTTCGTCTGAGATCTCGAGGTCAAATTTAATTAGAATTTGATTAAAATCTAAAACACTTTTTGATTAAGTTGATATTGTTAAAATATTTTATGATTTTCGCTTCTAGTGATTTTTATTGTGACTTTGGCTTATCTGCTGTGGATAGTTTTATTCGATCTGCTTTCCTGTTCAAGATTACAAGGTAGAATAATGCTACAGTGGTTTAGAAAAAAGTAAGCCAGAGATTTGCACATGTTTGATGCATACAAACTTTTTAGTATGAACTTACTATAAACAAAACTGTTTTGTTTCTTGATAATCTTCTTCGGGGTTTTCATGCGTTTTATTCTCTTCATATTGCTCGCGATAGGCTACACATTCTACAAACGATTTTATAGCGTTACGTAAGGTCTAATATTTGTTTTATTTATAAACCTATTTTTAGGCGTTTCTGAAATCCAATTCTTTATTTTGTGGCTTTATTAAGCAGTTTTCCTTGTTGTTTTAAACTGAAACAACATGAGAAAATCGTTATAAATGTTCAAGTTTACGATATTTTGTTTAACATGCGGTCGTCAGAAATCGGCATAATGTTTCATACGTTTTTGGCAGAATTGTTTCGCAGAGTCTTGGTTTACTTTTCAACCGACCGCTGTGAAACCTTCTGTGACAACGCATGCATTGCATGGCGCTTCTATTGCATGACATGCAATGCACATTTCCTGCTATTGCACATTGCACATATTGTTTCTATCACCGTTATCATAAGGTAACTGTCTGGTTGCATTATTGTCAGAGTAGGCCTATTTCACACAATGTTTAGAATTTTTGTTCTAACACACATCAATTGATCCTGGTATCGACTGTATTTCATGAGGTGTGCGCCACCATGCTTTAAACATGAGCTAATTCAGTCTTTATTTGACTTCCGGTATTAATTTTGGGCATGAGGCCCCCATTACAAACAGTCCGTGTGCATTGTGGGATGGATTTGTAGAACAGGTCAGTTTCAAACCTGGAGTGGAAGAGTGAATGAACGCTGGATGTGAGGGTCATGGGAACGATGGAGAACGATGTGAACGAAATATTGCTAAATATGCATCAGTCGGCTTCGACTTAAAGCGTCAGTGCCTTAGGACTAATAAGAGGATATAACTTGACTCAGCGGCAGTATTACAAGTGTTTCAGCACGAACGAGGAGCCGAGATGTGAAGAGTGTTTTCGATTAGTGCATTAATAAGATGATGAGCGTTTAATTAGTGGCAAAACACGTACGGAAAAAGTTTGTAAGTAGAATATGCATTACATGTGAAAGCGTGATTTGATATTATCTGCTTTCTTTGTCGGAACTGAATGTTGTAGCGGTAACTGTTGCAGACTCGTCGATGAGGGTAAGTCAGGTGGTCAAGGGCGAGATGTCGGCTAAAACGACTTACCAGAAGAGCGCCAAGGGACCAGTTTCGATTGCGGAAACGTCACCTGATGGCAAGTCCATCACCCTCGAGAATGTCGGCAGAAAGGTGTGTTTATAGGCTACTTGTTGCAATTTGTAGTCAGTATTTATAGTTAGTCGACTGGGGTGCACGGTTCAAGTACACTCATATGTTAAAATAAAATAGGCCTACATAAAATATGTGCATATATTTTTGAAAACAAAAGAACACGCACATCATTGAAGTATGATGTGCGATTTAAATGTGCACAAAGGAGCTTGAAATAGTGTGAACTTTAATTACATCAAACTTTAGGCTATATGCCTAAATACAGTTCGAATTAGGCCCCTATTTATTTGATTAAGTGATTGATTGATGTTATTGTCGTAATTTTAGAGCAAACGTATCTATTCTATTGTTATTTATTTACGTTAAAGTATAACAGGTTTACGTTAAAATACATAAGCTGACGCATTAAAAATGGAATACACGTGATACGTAGGCCGCCTATTATGTCCTGGTTACGACGTTAAACGAGCTTGGTTTGTCATCTTCTGAATGATTTTTAATTGCTTCGTGCAAGGTTAATCAAACGCAAGCTGCGGTACACTTTAGTTTTGGAATTCGTTGCTGTAGATAGATGCGCCGATTGCGTCCGCGAAAAACCTCAGACACAGTTGTTGGTTGCCAGCGCGCCGCCTCCGAAGATTTCAGCAGTAGCTGTGTAAACCTGTGTAATATTGATTTATTGATGCGTTCATTGCTGGTCATTGATGCTTCTGTATGCTACAGGACGAGCAGCTGGGCGGCTGGAGACTGAAGCGAACTATTGACGGAATCGACAAAGCTGAGTTCAGACTTGACCAGAACTACGTGCTCAGAGCTGGAGCCAAGGCCAAGGTGAGCTCTTCACTAGCTTTTTGTAACAAGGAAAACAAACAAACGAACACAGAATCTGTCCAATGCATCTTGATAGCTTTCTGTAAAGTTTGTATAAATGAAATCAGTGAGCTGTATATGTATATCAGTGGTAATAATTAAAAAGCTTAATTTTAAATTGTAGGCCTACAACAGCAATTATTGTCATCTTTCGCTATTATTATAACCACAAGCTAGCAGGTCACTGCACTCCCTGTCCGCTTGATCTTCGCCATAGTTTCGGCCCTTCGGCTTCAACTTGGCGGGCCTTCGGCCTTGATCTCGGCCTGCGGCCTTAATTTTTAGCTCTTCGGGCTTCAAATCGATCCAGGTTTACGATCCAAGTTTTCAGCGGCATTATGAGCGCTCCAGTATGCACTACAGCCCTGATGATGAGTAACCATAGTGGCGCTGAGAGGCGCGAACTGCAAGGAGAGAGACGAAGAAAGAGATAGGCTATTATGACGTCACGCCTCGTGTCGTCACGCCAAGGCGCCGCTGCATTGGCTCGGAGCTCAGCCGTGAGCCAGCTACTCGCAGTCCAAACTGAAACCGAGGTGGAATTAATATAAAATAACGTAAGAGAAATGAAAAAGGAAGAGAATGAAATTGAAGAGAGAAGGAGAGGAAAGAGGGGGAAGAAAAGAGATGAAAAAGAAGAGAAGAAAGGAGATTACAACTCTCATTGGCCTTATAACTTGGCAGCTTTGGATCACTTACTTGATTTATTAAAAGCTGTTTAGTTTATATGCGGTGTCAGTGTGACCTTGTCGTTGCAGATATAAAACGTGCTAAAATCTTGATTAACAGTATGTGACAATATGTCGTTATATGTAAGTTACACCGTGTTCTAAAGGGTTGTTCGCCGTGGTTACGTTGCTGGTTGTGTTACGGGACGGGACGGTCTTGGGCCTCGTGGTCGGTCACAAATACCATAAGCAAATAGGCCCTTTTCTAAACAACAGCATTCGGCTCGAGTTGGTCTTAATCCGACCTGAACGTCGTCGGTCATATGAACATTTGACATGCAAAATGCGGTTTCCTGTGGGTGGTCAGGTATGACCATGTGCCTCTTTTGCGCGGTAAAGAGATATACAGCCTCAAACATTTCAGGGACACGATTTCGATCTTTGGGGTCACGTGACGTCATTAGTCACGTGACCGTTCGATTCGTCATCAGTGGACTATCAGTGGTCCATTGTTACCATGCGTCTGTCTTGCACTTTTATGGACATGTGGCGCCTCAAAGATAATGGGGTCACGAATTTGATTTTTGGGGGTCACATGATTTCGTCGGCCACGTGACCATTCGACTTGCGGTGGGCTATTTCCTATGGATGGGTACTTTGATTTAAAGTAGAAAATATTTATAGAAAATGATTTAAGTCGTGATTTGTCGTTCCTAACAGTGCTAAAGCACAGGGTCTATAACTCATTGTGTGTAATATCAGCACTGTATAGAAGTTGTGCATGTATAGATCAATGTCTCGTGTGTCACTGGCGTGTAGGTGTGGGCAGCAGGGTCTATGCCAGGCAATGCGTCACCGAATGACATCGAGTCAAACCAGTCGAGCTGGGGAGTCGGCGCTAACATCACCACAAAACTCATCAACCAGTCTGGCGAGGTATTTCTTACAAACAACCGCCTCTCAACTCAACGTTTTGCCGCATACTGTTGTTGTGTTTTATGTCATCACAGGCTGAACGGTAGTTCAAGCCATGTGTTAACGGCGACTTCTCTTTCATATGGGAAAGCTAACAATTTGACCTCCACAGAATCAAAACCCCTTATCTGATTGAGATAAAATTTTTGGCGTGGTTGATTACGTCGGCTAGATGACCCCTCATGCAAAAAAATTATGTAAATCTGACCAAGGGGGCTTCTCGGCAAATAGGTGAAATATACGCAAAAATTGTTGTACCTATACATATGCCTTTTTTTCTTCAACGCACCTACAGGTCAGACCCCTTAGGGGATTTTTACGCGCAATAGCTCAAACGACG
>Ga0056128_1008491_pt1 | contig 12943 bp, 7 predicted proteins | sample WorMetLIZISLAND2_FD_71113 | JGI IMG/M metagenome (GOLD analysis project Ga0056128, IMG submission 71113) | Marine gutless worms symbiont microbial communities from Max Planck institute for Marine Microbiology, Germany - Olavius geniculatus... ...
AGTTTAGATGTTGGACTGTGTAAAATTATCAAGGACGGCCAAATTAATGTCATCAATTAAAATTGCTAACAATATTTAAGGATTAGTTCTTTTTTGTGTACGATAAAGTGTTTTACTCAAAAACAGCAAGAGAAATAATATTGGAATAGGATAAAATTGCTTGCAGGTTCATTTTTTCCTACTGGACTTGGACTTGCCTTTTTTGAAGAGGACTTGGACTCGGACTTGAACTTGCCCGTTTAAGGTGGACTTGGACTTGAGGATAGAAGACCTGGACTTGGCTGTTGCTGGACTTGTTACAAGTCTGCAAAACGATTCATTTCAACATGGGATGCAAAGTTACCAGTTACACTGTAAGTCCAATTTCTGGTCCCAGTCTGTGGAACATAGCATACGTACAGTTTTTCGAAAAAAAAACTAATTGAATAAGCAGAAACCACAAGCTAACTGATGCAACAGCAGCTGCAACATAATACTATTATGTTTGGTTTTATCTGATTGGCTGATGGGGCAAATTGCAAAAAAACTAGCTGACCTCTGTTGCAGCAGATACTATACAGGCCACCATATTTACTATGACTGAATGAAGAAACAATGCAAATATCTGATACACTAGAGCGGGCCATTTTACAGACCTTGTTCTTTCGACCATCTATCTCAAAAAAAGACAAGTTAGACTTTCGATAAATCTCGTTGCCCGGCGGATGGTTGAGCGGACATTTTGCCTACAACAAAACAATACACAGAAAAAACTGCACATAGTGTAATGAAATGATGCCCTAGATATACCATATGATGTAATTGACACATGTTTCAAAATTATGACAATCATGAATGCTGACACAAAAGCCAACATAATAACTGCAAACATCTACCTAATTAAACGCACTCAGCCCACAGACATCTTAAAATAAGGACTGCCGACAACGGTTCTCGGGTCCGCGAACTTGGGACCATCAGTATTTTTATTTTTTACTGTAACTTTGCCATATGTGGTCCGTTTGCTACAAAATTTTGTACACATAGTGTCACAGACAATGTGAACAAATGCTGCAAATTTGGTTACTGTACAATTTCTACTTTCTCGTGTGTACATAAATCGCGGCTAAACTATACGTACTGACATATGGTCTAGCCACAATACTGCGTGGCGCTAAAAACGTCCCATATTTTGCGTAACTATAACACCGCATATACTTCATGGCGAGAAATTTCTTTTTGTGCATTTGTAGAACAATATGTACTCTTACTTACTTATAAATTTAAATAAATTTAAATTAAATTATAAATTTCGGTGACCTCACTAATACACCACTGAATGCCACTTACTGATGTAAACGGAGTTAAAAATCCAATTATGTAAAGATAACGTTCCATCACATCGCATTAAAATGACTCAAAATTTCCTTCGAGACAACACGCCAGATTTTATCAGCTCACAAGAATGGACATCACATTCGACAGATTTGAATCCGCTACATTATTGAGTTTGGGATACCTTGCAAGAACTTGTCTATGAAAGAAGGCATGAACCGTTTGCAAACACCAAAAATCTTCAGAATGTTATCTTAGACAAACAGACTGCCAAAATCAAACAAGAAATTCAAGCTAATGCTCACGAGACGAGCGAAAGCCTATAGCAGTTCCTGTTTGCAGGTAATCTTAGTCTATCTCCCTTGATTTCATCGCAATTCACTCTTTTGCAGCCAAAAATCACTTAAAATCAATATTTTTAGAGTTTAAGGTCATTCAAGGTTATTGACGTTGACATCCCTAAAAAGCTCGTCATCAGTGCTTGTTATGAAAAGCAGCATGGCTGTGCCTATCTGCAACTATTTGCATGCTAGACAAGCCAATAGAGAATAAATAACCACTTTTTACAGGAGTAGCCCTCTTTGACACCGGCGTGCGCAGGCCTCCTTGAATCTAGAGCAGTGTTTTTCAACCTTTTTGCTGCCGCGGAACCCTACGCAAGCGCGAAGGACACTCACGGAACCCCATGAATTGATCCGTGAGTCCAGCGATGTACGCGAGGATGAAGCTGCGGAGTGTCTACAGACTCATTTGCCTAGCAGAGCAAAACCCCTATGAGGACGAGAAAGCAAGCAAAGATGACCAATATTAAATCTGACCACATTAACAGGTAGAAGTACGTTATTGCATTTAACGTAACATGAGGGTGAGGCGATCGTCGACGGCCGCTTAGCCCCCGCCGTACCAACTGAAATAATTCATCATGTAAACGTCCTCGTTAAAGATACGTGTTTTTTAAAATTTTGCTTAGAATAATGTTTAAAAAATTGAATTCATTAAGTAAATGGTCAAGCAATTTCGTAACCATAGGCCTAACCCTAATCAATGCGTTTTTTCTTTTCTTCATCTTTATTTGCGATAATGCACTTATCCTCAGAGTTGAGTAGCTTAATGTTGTGCATAAAAAGCCTGCGCTACTAAAAATGCAAATATGCCAAGATTACTAACAGCAAAAATGATTTAACAGAACTGGTCTATGCAAAAATAAACGCGTAAAAACGCAATTTCGGACAAAATATTTCATAATGAGTATTTCTACGACGTTGTTTGGCGAGATTTCGCACGCTAGCTTATTTTTTACTGGCCAGCTGCGGAACCCTTGGCAGATGCTCGCGGAACCCCGGTTGAAAAACACTGATCTAGAGGGTCCGGTCTTGGACTGCTAAAATCTACATTCCATGCTGAAAATTTCTTAAATAGGTTGTCTTGGTCTATCTCCAGCTATTTCAGCGCAATTCACTCTTGAAATGCGTGTCACAGCGCAATATTGCGAAAAAAAATTCCACTAAAACCTGCTATTTTTGGGATTAAAGGTCATTCAAGGTCATCGATGTTGAAATTTCTAAGAAGGCTGTCGGCAGTGCTTGTGATAAGCAGCATGTCTGTGCCATTCTGAAACCATTTTTTTACGTGTGATTACTTGTTTCACATACGGCCAAAATTTGAGTGTCTTAACATTTATAATTTTGTCAACGTAAGACCGGCGATAGAGAAGAAAGTTTTAATTCTAGAGTAGGCTACAGATAATAAAACGGTTTACAGATGCTTGAAATCGATCAAGTTCGACATTTTATTTACTGCCACGTACATGTATATATCGACCATAGCATAACGTGTTGCGTGGCGCCACCTCGTGAATGATATAGACTTGTGTCGCAGCCCGAAATCGCCAAAAAATCCATAAAACCCTCTATTTTGGTATTCAAAGTCACTAAACTGGCATAGCAGGTACTCCACTCCTGTTAAGAAAAAGTTTGCACCTATTTTAGTTTATTTGTGCTATTTAGTTTTCAAGAGGGGAGTGGACAGATGGGCGTGTTAATGTCTGCAAAATAATAACTAGATATCAAAATGACTGTTAAACAATCGTCATCTATGTTGGTCCTATATAAACTATCAATAAATGCACTTTACTTACTAAATGCCTTTCCAAGCATTTCGGACTTTTCATGTATTTAAGGCAAAACTCACAAATGTAGATAACCGGCAAAGACGTGATCTCCTAAAACACACATAGCTTATATTCAATATAATAATAACTGAATACCTCTTAAGAAGCAAGTTTACAAATGTTTCACCACTGTCTACTGGAAATAACATATCACAGATTTAAACTATCAGTTAAACATTTAGCTAAAAAGTAATGGCTAGATTTGCATATTTGCAAAGTAAACTGTTGACTGAACTTAGTGAGTTTAGTGCAATGTACAGTATACACTGCGGAATACAGACTACTGACACTTCATAAGAGTTATTATTTTCCAAAACATAACAAAAATCCAGCATGCAAATGGGTCGGCCGACTAAAGGTCAGTTTTTCCATAGAATCCAACTGGACTCAGATATTCACGGAAGCCGGTTCACCTGCGGATAGGGTGAGAAGTACCAGGGTCGGATGCGATGAGGACCGATCTCGATCATCTCAACGTTTTTCATTCTGGTCACAATGTCGTCATGATGCGCCACCATGCTGCCAGTCTGGCGTGGAACCCTCTGCTCCGTAAGCACCTCCTGAGATTCCTACAGACAGAGGACCAGCTTCAAACAGCCGTCATGAAACATCAAGACAGTATATAATAACACAGCGTATAAATATTAGCATACCAATTTGATATAACGGGAAATAAACCTTGAAAACAACATGGCCAAGAAATTACAGTACAGTATACAATTAATAAGCTTAAGTGGTGCTAATAAAATTGATAAGATTTCAGATAAAAGCGATGTTTAAAGCTAAAAAGTACTGTCTGCCATTTTTTATTAGGCAAAACCACAGCTATAATGCCATATACAAGCGATTTAGCACTGACAAGCAGTTGCTATAGCGGCAAAACAAACAAATGCTAAGCAGGCTTACATTATCTGAAGCCTGACTCCAGCAGCTACATGTTTTTGTATTAATCATCATTTGATTTTAAAACCATTATTTAGGCTTAGCCGTTTTACAGCTAGTGCTGCCATTCAACATTGTGAGAGATGCTATTGCAAACTTTGTTGTAGTGGTAATGTCAATTACAACTGCAGCGTCTGGGCACACACAACTTGTAACAGTCAAAAGCAAAGGAAGCCAACAAGTGGCTCATATGGCCTGGGTAGGAGCTGTATGCATTTATATGTACCGACAGAGCATTTTTCATTTTTATGCATGACAGCTTGCATTTAGGCTTAGCGCATATTAGCTATGGTAATTCTGTCTGTCCATCTGGCCTGGTGTCATGTCCCGGCGTACCGATTGGAGGGAATGTGAGATAGAGACTTTGGGTTTTTAAAATATAATGATAGCCTAGAGCCTCTAGTATTTTGTGATAAAACCTGATGCCACTAGGTCAAGGGGTCCCCAAGAATGAGGAGGCAAATTAAAGTCACCCCCTAAAAAGATGATATTTTACCAGTATTGGCTTGTCTAGCAGGAAAATGGTTGCAGATAGGCACAGACATGCTGCTTATCATAACAAGCACTGGCGACTAGCTTCTTAGGAATGTCAACATCGATGACCTTGAACCCTAAAAATATTGATTTGACGTGATTTTTGGCAATTTTTGGCTGCAAAAGAGTGAACTGTGACGAAATGGATGGAAATAGACCAAGATGACGTGCAAACAGGAACCGCCATAGGCTCTCACACGTCTCATGAACATTAGCTCAGTTTTCTTGTTATATGCGAATATATGTGCTAGGCTTCAAAAAATATGTAACTAATAATGCTTTACAAACTGAAATAACAGAACCAATACTGTGGATCACTCACCTGGGCAATCTCCATCTACAATAAAAATAAACAATCAAATTGATAAATCAATTGATTAAGACATCAGGACCTATTAGTTTAGCCAATAATTAACAGCATTTCTGACACTATGACAACCACAGACTGAAAACAAGAAATGAATAATATATTTTAAAATATAAAACATTTCTTTAACACCACTAAATAACTAACTACACAGTCTTCCATCTAACAACAGACAGAAAACTAAAAATTAAATACCATTTATATCCAAAATATGGTAAATTTTAGCAATGTCCTGACACAAAAATGGTAGGTCACATAAAACTTTTAACTGAACAGATGCAAAAATGCAACTTAAGGCATAGTTAAACATGTTAGCAAAGCAAGTTAATGAGACGTAGTGCTACTGCTAATCTTACGTGGAAAGCAGGAGAGGACTGGGTACGTGGCAGTTCAGCAAGCGCAGGCTGCAGTGAGACGTCCTGAGATACAAACAATAAAAACTTTATCATGTGCACACTGTACAGAGACAGTTGTACAGCCGTCGACATGCCAAGGCTTATTGTCGACGTTCTTTCGATGACAGCCGAACTGGCCGACTGTTGGTTCCACCACAAAAAGGCGACTCCACCAGAACCATATAGACAGTCTTCATTAACGCTGACAATGCTATTAAATCGTTTGTGAAATATCAGCAGCTCGTCTGTTTCTATTATGTAAAATGTAAAAACGTAAAGCTCTTCTGAGAAATGAAGAACATGGAATGGCAATTATCTCCGTCTTTAGCCCTCATCCAGACACCAGTTTACACTGTGGGTGACCATGGAAAGTTGGATACAAGGCTAGTGCATCGTGCAGTGTGCCTGTTTACATTCAAGCTTTTGCTGGTATTCATTGCACCTACCCACAGAGGGATGGCCAGGCTGAGTTGAAATGATTTACCCGCCAGCCAATGGTCACCCATCCAAGTACTAATCGGGCCCGGCGTTGATGCTACCAATGATGTTAGCAACTAAGCCAAACCACCAACTATTTTTATTTCTATTAAACCTCAAATAAAATGAATGAATGTACAAATGCACTAACACTCCATCACTGGCACTGTGGGTTAAAAAGGTTTAGACCACGTAGGAAATTGCAAAATTCCCACAGACAAGATGTAGAATTTGGATGCTCAAAAATTTCACTTGTACTTTCAAATTCCCTCCAAATGCTCTTACAATCTAATCTTATAAAAACATTAGAAAGTTCACGTTATAATAAAAAAATATGACCATTGGTCATCGACATCTATCCAGCCAAGATGATGCAATATTCATGACTTCCCACATTCATGAATTAAGCACGAGATCCTAAGTACAATGCGCTTACTACGTTTGAAACAACATTTCACTGGATGCAAATACACCCAAAGCTGCAGTGACTGCTAATATAATATTATTATTATGCAATGCAAGTAACAGGCAATATTAGCAATAAAAACAGCATGCTAACAAACCATGTCATCGCCAATTAATTTCCGTTTCCGGCTGACACTCATTCCACCGGTTCCACCCTTCTTCTGTGATCCGTTCTAAGTTCACACGGCAGAATCGTAAGTTTCCCACATGCAACGCTGCATCTAGTGCTAATGTTGACATGACACAGAATGTAAAAATTATCATTATCACAAGACAAAGCTACTGAAATTTTGATTTTAATGGTATCAGAAAAAAGCACAAGCTGCAGTGGTAAGAAAATTATCAATTACAACGGTAAATAAACAAAAATATTACAAGACGCAATAATAACCTGGAGATATTGACAAATTGTTTACACCGTTTTTCTGTGTCAGGACCAAAAGTGGACACTTTAAATAGTTATTTTTACTCCTACTTGTATCATTACTCAATACTCATGCTAGCATTCAACTTTCATTATGATAACCAGTAGACAATCCAACAGAGTATAAAAAAGCAAGAATTACAAAATTTGCCATCGACGTATTAACCTCTAATTCTGGGAGGGAAAAAATGGGACAAACTGAAACACCCACAAAAAGTGACAGAGCTACAACAGTGAAAAGGCATCAGTCGAAATGCACCAGTTCTCTCTCTGGTGAAGACGGACGTGACCCATTCATCACTTTCATTGGAGTCTTATTCTCCTTCTTGGGAGGCTCCAACTGCGACAAATCCATGAGCTCCAATGATATCCAGTCATCAAGACGCTTGTTGACTAATGCATAACAATCAACTGCAGTTAACAGAAGTAATTTGAGCAAAGCTCATGAGACGTGCGACAGCCTTAGCAGTTCCTATTCGCAGGTTGTCTCCAGCAATTTAAGCGCAATTCACTCTTGAAATGTGCGCCACAGCTATAACCCTTTATTTTGGGAGTTCAATGTCATTCAAGGTCATCAATGTTGGCACCGCTAAAGAGCTCATCATTAGTGCTTGTTATGATAAGCAGCATGTCTGTACCTATCCGCAACAGTTCTCACGTTAGACAAGCCAATAGCGGTAAAATAACCACTTATTAGTGGGGTACCCATATTTGACACCTGCATGCTGCCAAAAATCGCCAAAAAATCACGTTAAATCAATATTTTTAGGGTTCAAGGTTATCAATGTTGACATTCGTAAGAAGCTCCTCATCAGTGCTTGTTATGATAAGCAGCACAGCTGTGCCTATCTGCAACCATTTACACGCTAGACAAGCCAACAGAGTATAAATAACCACTTTCTACAGGGGTACCTCTCGTTGACACCCACGTGCGCAGGCCTGCTTGAATCTAGGACTGCCAAAATCTACATTCCATGCAGAAAATTTCATACGCAGGTTGTCTTGGTCTATCTCCAACCATTTTGGCGCAATTCACTCTTGAAATGTGTGTTGCAGTGCAAAATTGAGCCAAAAATTCACTAAAAACCCCTTTTGGAAAGATTCAAGGTCACTCAGGGTCCTCGATGTTAATAAATTTTTAAAGCCTGTCACCAGTGCTTGTCATGATAAGCAGCATGTCTCTGCCTATCTGCAACCGTGTTCACGCTACACGAGATAATTGTGTTAAAATAACCACTTTTTAAAGGGGTAGCTGTCTTTGACGCTCGCCTGCACTGGCCTCCTTGAACCTAGGGGGTCGTGACTTGAACTGCTAAAATCTACGTCGAATGCTGAAAATTTCATATGCAGGTTGTCTTGGTCTATCTCCAGCCATTTCGTCGCAATTCAGTGTTGAAATGTGCGCTGCATCCAAAAATTGCAAAAAATTCACTAAAAACCTCTTTTTGAGGGGTTCAAGGTCATCGATGTTGATAAATCCAAAAAGCCTGTCACCAGTGCTTGTTATGATAAGCAGCATGTATATACCTATCTGGAACCGTTTTCACATTATTCGAGCCAATAACGGCAAAATGATGTCTTTTTCAGGGGGTACCCCTCTTTGACGCCCTCGTTCAAGGGGAACCCCTGCACCCAGTGGCACGAAATTTTGTCACCATAAACTAGAGACCTTGGGGCAGCCCACAGTGAAGATTTCGTGATCCTAGCTTGCACTGTTTTGATGCAGCTCACGAGTGTGACAGACAGACAGACAGACAGACGCCCAGACGATGGTAAAGACGCGCGAAGCATTCTGCTTTCGCACATAATAAAATGTGTCGCAGCCTGAAACCACAAAAAAATTACTAAAACATATAATTTTAGAAATTCAAGGTCATCGATGTTGTTAGCCCTAAAAAGCTCTTCACCAGTTTCTTCACCAGTGCATGTCTGTGCTTATCTGCGACCATTTATATGCTACACAAGCCAACAGTGGTAAAATGAGGGGTACCCCACTTTCACGCTGTCGTTCGAGGGAAACCCCCTAACCCACGAACACAAAATTTCATCATTAAAAACTAGAGTCCTTGTAGCAGCCCACAGTAAAAATTTCATGATCTTAGCTTGCAGTGTGACGAAGATGGACAAATGCCTCGACAATGGCTAAGACGCACAAAGCATTACATGCTGTCATGCGTAAAAACTCACGCTTACTAATCATAATGAATGACTAAATATTCATACTTGGCATATCAAATCAACGAATCATGCTTCACAGAACATGATTTCCACTTTCCAAGTGCATTAACACATAAAATATATCCATATGGTACACAATTTACATATGTTTGTCACAACTAAAAATCACACTTTGCAAAGAGTTATAAGAACTGCAAAAAAGCTGAATAAACTGAACTGACTATTTCACAAAAACTTAGCAGTAAATCTGTACAATCCAGCTTGTTATTTCGCTGGCTATGAATAACTTTGCACTGTGATACAAACAGGATTTAAATGCTAGAAACATTAACAACAGTCAGCAGATATTTCAATGTATTTAAAAGCAATGCCGTCACAAAACAATAGAAGCTAATAGCATTACCAGGCAATATAATATGGCATTAATAAGTGATTAAAAAATAACTACCTCTGAGATAACCACAATAAAATTATTAAGTTAACAGATGATTCAAAGAACCTGAACTTACAGTCTTCATAATGTATGTAGTACAATGTATTGCTACCAAGCTCCTTTTTGCTGAGTATTTCTGCCATATCTGAATGAATGAAACACAACAACTGATATCATGTAACAAGCACCATTTGGTTATGAGAACAAACTGTGAAAAAAACAGTACTGAAATGTTCCTTAATTCTAGTGTTGATCTTCAGTAATCTTGCAGTTTAGAGCACTAAATTCATGAGCTATATAGAAGCTAGGTAATTGCACAATGCGTATGTGGCAAGTTCTAGTCATCTCATAAGTAAGCAGTCTATAGTCCTAAAGTTAAGGTAAAAAGCAAGAGCTAGGTTAGGATAAGCACACTGTACTGCAGGTGCCCCTGCACTGCTGCCTATTACACACCAGTTCGGTCGAAATCTAGAGCTGTGTCAGTGCATTTATTTTGAGGAAAACAACACTTACACTGTGTACAAAGATAATACTGCAATAAACTACCAAAAACGCAAACAAAACAACCACTGTCATTGTTTTATAAAACAGTACAAATCACAACAATATTTGAAGCTGTCACACTGCATGTGCGTTTGTTTACTATTTTAATTTCAAAATAGGCCGCTAGAGAGCGCAAGTAACTTACGCCATTCTCCAGTATTTTTTAGCCGAACGGGAACTCTACAGCCTTCCAGGATCTCCAGCTGAAACATAAAAATAAGAACGCAATTATCGACCATACACTGAAGTCGAAACAAGCTCTAAAATTGCCACAACTTGAGAATAAACAGAAACAGAAACAAAACAAACCTCCCCATTCGCCATCTTTACGAATATCTGGCATTAGAGATGGGCAATCTGTTCGATTTAGTACCGATTATTTATTGTCATTTTTTGAGTACATGCCAATGTCAATTTTGCCAAGATTGCAAAGTGCAAACAAAATAAATATCACACAATTGCTGCTTGCGATACGGCAAACTTAATAATTAGCGTAGCAGCCTGTCTTCTTCGTCGCTTAATATTTTAAAAGCAAATTTTTGTGTACTGTCACTACGATGTTCGTTGAACAGTAAACCAAAAAACCTGAACAGCTTAAAAATCTTTAAAAACCTTAAAAACTGAAGAATTTGCTTTAAAACGTAGGTTTTTACCAGTTAGCACCCTTGCATAGTGCCTAATTCCAACATACACTTTTGTTTGCCAAATTCAACACGGTAAATAGACGGATCGTGTTTCTGCGAAATTTTGTACTTCCGTAGAGGCAATTTCGACGTTTTATGTTAAAATGTTAAGTTTGTAGTGTTGTTTTGTTGTTAATAGTGCTGCATTGATGGAGTATTATTCTGTATAATGGATGGGTATAGTTAATTTTGCTATTTATTGCTTAGGTTACAGTGATACGCCAGCAATCAAGATGTGTTTGCTGTTCCCCATTTCTTCACCATGCAAATTGTTCGGCATGGGTTTCTTGTTAAGAGTGTGAAATGTATGTACTGTGTAACGTGTATGGCATTGGACAATTTTTTCAATATTTGCCTTCGTGCTGAGTGGGTTGTGCATTTATATAATATTATTTGTGGAAGAAAGTGAGTAAGCTTTCAATTCTACCGGGAACCTAGACAAAAACTTCGTCCTAATTAGCTTACTACATACTGTATGGCGGCTAAGAACTAGGCTACCGAGAACCCAGAATGGTAATCTAAAAACCAGCTGTTCATAACGACTGAATGCTGAGAAACTGGACAGTTCAGAGTGTTCACAGCATTGATATGAACAGAGAGTTTTAAATGTCAGAACTTGGACTAGTTCATACATCGTGTTGAACAATTTCAGCAAGTCTTACTGGCACACAGCAATTATGACATCTCTTTTTTTAGCCTACAGATGAGGGGTGCCAAGTTTTTTTTACTTATACATATGAGTAAAAAAACTTGCCTCCTCTCATCTGTGAACAATGAATATAAATTCGAAAATATTACCTCCAGGTGACAACATTCTGTTGTTAACAGTCACATATTATGTTACATTATATGATGTAATATAATATGCAAATGGTAACAACAGAATGTTGTCACCTGGAGGTAATATTTTTGAATTTATAATTGTTGTTTTGTCAGCAATCCAAGCACTTTATGTGTGTTATTGCTTTATTGTAGAGCTTCCACTGACAGAGAAGGCATGATGGATGATTCGCGGATTGGTGGATCCAGAATGCCAATCAGTCCTGCTGGTCCAACGGCTTCGGACCTTCGACTGTCTCAGTCACTCGAAGAAACACTCAAGTCTTTTAACATGTTCGAGACTGATGAGGGAATGCAGTCCAGGTTGCTGAACATTACTTAGACACAGGAACTTTGTTCATGTGTTCTAGAAACTAAAACATGGCAGCTTTGGAATTTTTTGTTCATTGTTTGCTTGTGAGGATGGGGTAGGAGGCAGCCTGCAAAAATGCAGCAATTGCAGAGATTATTAGCAATAATTTGGTGCTTTACTTCAACAAAACATTGGTAAGTTAAGCAATAGTGGAGAGCACTATTTTGAACTAAAGATTTTTTTGCTGAACGATTGGTTTTTGGTCTAATATCTTTGCAGTGTTACTGGACTGAGTCTACGGTTAAATCTGTTAATGTGTGCTGCCTTTTACTGAATGTTTTTTGGTATTTGATTAGCTGTCTAAATAGTTTGCTGTTGTGCAGGCATAATGTGCTGGATAGTCTGAACAGTATTGTTCGGAGTTGGATTCAAGACGTGAGCATCAAGAAGGTGAAAACTTGATTTGATATGTTCTAATGATGGCAGTGTTTGTATTAGTGCTCAGTGACTGCGTACTGATCATGAACTGTGTTTAAACTGCAATAGATACCAAATCTAAATATAGCATGTTTTAAAATTAGCTGCTTTCAGCATTTTGATAGGTTGAACGTACAGTTAATAAATATACAGTTGTCTACTGCACGATAAAGAATTTGCAGCTTATTAATTTTGTGTGTTTTAGATCTGGTACAAATTAAACTAATACGAAGGGTAATTTTCATAACAAATGCTGCATTTATCTGTTCGAAATTGGCAGTTAGTACGTTCTAAATATAGAATCGAGTTCTCATAATGCATTTTCCTTGTGGACTAGGGTTGTTAGACGAAGTTCTTATTTGCGAACTTCGAATTTCAAGTTCAAATTCGTATTCATTTTTCAGCTCTT
>Ga0056128_1008493_pt1 | contig 12940 bp, 9 predicted proteins | sample WorMetLIZISLAND2_FD_71113 | JGI IMG/M metagenome (GOLD analysis project Ga0056128, IMG submission 71113) | Marine gutless worms symbiont microbial communities from Max Planck institute for Marine Microbiology, Germany - Olavius geniculatus... ...
ACACGCAGTCAGTGTGATGCGGGCAATATCACCTTTTGTAATTTTTGCTGTTTTCGATGTGCAAGTCCTTAAATGTTGCCGTTAACAAGTGTATAAACTAATGTTTTGTACATTTATTCTGTAAATAGCTGACTGCCACTTATATGCTAATATCTACTAAAATGTGTTATCTCATGATGCTGTGTAATCACTATGCAATGACGATTTTTACGCGCGACGGCATATAATGCTTCGTGCGTCTTAGCTATCGTCGAGGCGTCCGTCCGTCTGTCTGTCCGTCTGTCCGTCACACTGCGGTATTGTGTCAACACAACGTTAGCTAGGATCACCAAATCTTTACCTTGGACTGCCTCGGAGACTCTAGTTTTAGGATTCATACAGCTTTTCCCAAAATTCGAAAGGGGTCACCCCGATCGAGGGCGCTAAATGAGAGGGGGTACAAAAAATGGCCGGTGCCAGATAGAGCTTAAGTTACTATTAATCACTAATAAAAAGTTCTATACGCCCTTTTGATTGACATCAAGATCAACGACCCTGAACGACCTTGAACCCTGAAAATAGGGTTTTTTAGTAATTTTTTCGCTATTTCGGGCTGCAACACACATTTCAAGAGTACATTGCGCCGAAACAGCTTGAGATAAACTAAGACAACCTGCATGTAGAATTTTTAGCATTAAACGTAGATTTTAGCAGTTTAGGTCCCGACATGCTTGGTTCAAGGAGGCCACCGCACGCGGGCGTCAAAGATTGGTACCACCATAAAAGGCCGTTATTTTATCGCTGTTGGCACGTCTAGCGCTTGCAAATAGACACAGACTTGTTGCTTACCGTAACAATAAATACTGACAAGCTTTAAGTGGTTCAACATTAATGACCTTGAACGACCTTGAACCCTTAAAATAGGGGGTTTTAATGATTTTTGTGCAATTTTCGGCTGCAGCACACACTTCAACAATGAATTGCAACGAAGTGGATGGAGATAGACCAGGACAACCTGCGAACAGGAATTGCTATACGCTGACACGACGCATGTCTCATGAGCTTTCCTCAAATTGCTTGGCTGTCTGTCAGGGTCGTATGCCGTGTCAAAAAGCTAAACTTGCCATAATTTACGACTGACAATCCTGGTTTTTTATGGCTAACAGTTATTGTAAAACTCCAAAGCTCGACATCATACATAAAATATTACAGTAACTTTTCTACCAGTAAATGTAGCAGTATATTGTAAACGATTCAGGATACTGATTATCAGACATAGTTTTATAAGCCACTGATTAAACGTAGCATTGACTGTTTAAGGTCATTCTAGGTTATTATGCAACCGACTTAATATTCCGCATTACGGGTCGTGCTCGTCCGTTTTTCTCTGTTTGTCCGTCTGTCATCCCCGCACAGAACTCGAACACAAAAAAATCATACCTAGACAAACCAAGATCGATGTGAAAAATACCTAGCTTGCCAATGTTTTGTTTAAAAGATTACGAGATGTCAAAATTCTTTGTAAAATGGCGCATATTTTGCGCAAAAGTTTACTTGTGGTTCGGGCGTGCTCGACATTCATCTGTAACGCAACCTGCTTAGGCTTAGGTATCAAAAATTTTGGCCGGCCAGCCCGTTAGACAATGTGCTAAACCTTGATCTTGACTTAAAAATCAAAATGTTCGGCTTGGTCTTGACGCGGAAATCGGAGGCCGGCCTTGACCTTGGCGTTTAAAACATGGAGAAGAGAAACTTATGTTTTTCCGCAGATGATTCGGTTTTTCCACAGTTGTCTAAAAATTGTCAACAAAACGCAAGAGTCCGCTTTATAATTAGAGATTGCAATCCCGGGATCCCGAATCTTGGGATCCCGGGATCCCGGCCGTTTTTGCTAATCCCGAATCCGTGGAGGGATTGGCGGCGTTCCAATCTCGGAATTTCGGAATTACAAAAATTCGTTAAAATTGTATTTTTTTCGCACGTCAAATGATATAAATAAGAATCTTAGCCGTCTGATGAATAAAATATTTTATGAGCGCCCAAGTACTACTCCGTGCTGCGTACTGTAATTACCTCCGCCAAGGAGGTTATGTTTTTGCCAGAGTTTGTTTGTCTGGGTGTTAGCAAGATAACTCAAAAAGTTATGGAAGGATCTGTCTAAAAATTTTTTAAAATGTCGGAAATGGCAAAAACTACAAGTGATTCAATTTTGGGGATGATCCGGAAGGTTTGAAATTTTCGTTAACAATATGCTTGGTGGAGGTCTGCGCTCTCCGAGTGCTTTTCTAGTTTCTATTTTGACAGTGATCTTCACTCCGTACAGTTCAGACGTGCCTTCCTAGGGGTTTACACAACATCCTATGCATGAAATAAGTCAATAAGTCAAGGGATACCAGAATGATGACCAATCTGTAAACCTAATCCCGAAACGGGATCCCGGAATCCCGGAATTACGAATTTCTCAATCCCGAATCCCGGGATTGAGAATTTAATTCCGGGATTGCAATCACTATTTATAATGCTGTTGGTACACGTAAATAAAATTCGGTAACATGTAAAGGTCATTGGGGTTATTATTGTTAAAAATTGCCGCTGTTAGGTCTTGACCGGGGCCGTAAACTTTGAGCGACTTTACGCGCGACAGCAGCTACTGCTGTCTATCTGTCTGTCACACGGGTAGATCAGTCAAAAACGGCGCAAGCTAGGATCACCAAATTTTCAACTTTGCTGCCTGGAAAAGTCTAGTTTTAGTTACTGTACAGCTTTTCTATAAATTCGAAAGGGTTCATCCCGAACGAGGGCGCTAAATAAGAGGGGGTAGGAAAAATTTGCGATTTTTAGCCAATAAATCGTTGTATCTCAATAACGGTGCGAGACAGGGCCTAGGTTACTATTAATCAATTACTAATAGCAAGTCATACACTGGCTCTCGATTGCCACCAAATTCAATGACCTTAGATGACCTTGAACGCCGAAATATGGTTTTTCTATGGATTTTTGGCGATTTTCGGCTGCGAAACACATTTCGAGAGCGAATGCGCCGAAATCAATTGAGATAGACATGAAGAAGCTGCGTATGAAATTTTCAGCATTCAACGTAGTTTTCCCTAGTTTAAATTTCGCCCCCCCCTCCTGCGTTCAAGGAATTCTCTGTACGAGGGTTCAAACCTGGGCACCCCCTTCAAAATACTCGCATTCGGCCACTCAAACGGCAGCAGCCATACAAGACGGTGGCGCCATCTGGCGTATGTGAATGCGTCGTACCTAATATCAGTTGCTGAGATCGGTGAGTTTAGATTTGGTTCGCAGTGGGCCTTCAAACATGCATCGCTGTCGCGCGTTCCCCTTTGCGTTAGCTAGGTTTTCTTGTTACTTTTGCACACGCCTCTGCCTTGGGAAAAGGACAAGAAGTATGAAGACGATCCCACGCTCGTTCGTATCGTTGATAACCACTAATGAACGCTAATGGGTATTTGCTATATATGTGTCACTAAAGGTACAGTGATGGGAGAGAAGCGGCTGTTGACTGGTCGTGAGTGGTTGTGTACAACTGCAGCCAGTTTCTGCATCGTCAGCTGTATCGTGTCTCTGTTTACAATCGCATTCATTGGAATCAACCGTTACCTATATGTCTGCTGGCACGCGGTGTATGACACCGTGTTTACTCGCAGTCGCACTGTCGCCGCTATCTTTTCCATATGGGTGGTCGGTGTTGCTCTCGAATTGCCGAACCACGTCGGCTGGTCGTCGCATTGGTTCGACACCAAGACTCAGAAATGCCTGTGGGACCGCACCATCGCCTACCATTACACGATTCTGTTTGTTGTCGTCGGCATGTTGCTGCCTTTCGTCATTACCATCCTTTGCTATTGGCGCATCTTCGCTCATATCCGAGTTGCCAAACAGCGCGTTCTCAGAAGACAGGCGAGAAACAACAATCGATTTGTTTCAGGCTTTAGTATAACCATACGACTTTTATTTTAAATAATGTTTTAGCCATCTAGTCCGCCTATGTTGCGAGCAAGCTAAAGAGTAAATTACTGTGCTTGTACTGTTAGCAACTTTATTACAGTACGCTGTATGGCTATGTTTTTACAAAATTTAATTTTCATACGTAGTTCTGCGAAAATAAAAGCAATTTGCCGCCACTAGATGCGTTTTCAGGCTCAGAATACATCACAAATGAGATTGCTGCCATGCAAGCTCGGGCCTGACTGGGGATCTTACGGGCAATTTTTCTACATTGATTTTTTTCGTATAGTAAATTAGTAATTCGTATTATTTGCACGTGTAAACTTGACCGTCATATGCCCTATTTTAATCAACATGGTAGCCATGGTGGGCTATAACGTTTTTTGTTATGAAGTAGGCCTACGCATTTAGGCTAACTTATAAACATTATAAACCTGTACTTCGTAAACGGTATTTTTATTATGTAGGTCGTAAAAATGTTTGCTAGAAGTAAGTAACATGAATTCATGTGTGCTGTGTACTTGTGTCAGTTCAGCCAAGAAGCCTAATCAGTTAAAAGACGCTGAGTTAACCGTGCGGGTCGAAGTTGGTCTTAAGCTGGCTTTAGCGGGTTTAGCAAAGAACCTCGTCGACTAGTTAAACGTAAACAACAGCTAAGTAAGCCCAAGCTTACATGACTGCCCAATGCACGCTTACTTACTTATTCATATATTTACTAAGGCTACGCATTTATTTACTTACTTATTATTTATGCTACCACACTAACTAGGCTTATAGTCGATATAGGCACAGAAGCGTTTGTCGCCGTTTAAACAATGAAGCCGGCGTATATGTCCATTGCATTGCCAAAAATTAGAGTCTCTGGGCTACATAGCCGACAATATAGGCTAGGTTTATTTGTTTTTTTTATTTTCACGTATTTGCGTCCGAAAGCCACGCAAACGAATTTACTGGAATAGAAGCAGAAAATGAATATTAGCATTAAAATGTAAATGTACAAAACATCAGTTTAGGCGTATACGCTTGTTAACGGCGACATGCAATGACTGACACTTCAAAAACAGCAAAAAAAACATAAAAAGATTATATTATTTAACAGCACATTGACAATTAGGCAATGTGATAGTGAGTGATATCACCTATTTATGATTTTTTGCTGTTTTTGAAATGTCAGTTATTGCGTGTCATTTGTGATGTTTTGTACATTTATAACTTTCATGTTACGGTTCGATTCTCACTGTCGTTTATTTGCAAGCAACCTTGAGCAAGTTGCTAACTCACTGTGTGCTCAGGGCAACTCAGCCTCCTACCCTCCGTGGAACGGAAAATGAGTAGTAGCTTACGAGCTACGGGGTGAAAGCCTAGTGTGACTGATTGGCGCTGTGGTATGTCTGCTTGTTGCAAACCGCGGGTCCAAATGTTCGCTTACGGGGACATTGGATGGCTGCATAGGGCGCTGCGGTATCATTAGCTCATGCCAATCAGCTGCCACTTCCAAGATTGTAAAAGGGCTTCTGGTCTTGAGTCCGTCTCAAGTACGAAGCGCTATAGTTTTACCTTTACTTTTAATTACGATGTCGGCGTAGGCTACTGCAAACCGAAAGCCAGCATCTTAGTTAAACCGACTGTTATCATTAGGCTATTACAATAACTAGTATTTTAATTTGTGTTATGTACTTTTGTTTTCTACAGGTAGCTGATGAAGCCCGTTACGTGGCAACGATGAAAACAGTCCGTCAGGTGAAGACAGTGTTCGTCATCTTCATAGCGTTCGTCTGCTGCTGGAGCCCGTATATCGTCGTGCTGCTGTACGACAACTCGGACAGTCTGCCGCTGCCTGTTCACCTGTACGCGTCCATGCTGGCGCACCTGCACGCCAGCCTTAATTTCGCGACTTACGGCCTCATGAACCGCAGTCTGCGCGCGTATCTCTTGCCAACAAGCTGTCGCCAAGTAATGCGGACTAACGTTGCTAGTGCAGTGGCCGCTGCAGCTTGCGGCAGCTGCGACGGTTCACATCGGCCTATGAATGGAAGAGGAGCTCTCTGTAGCAAGGCAGTGGCTGTCAGCAGGTCACTGCTAGCTGTCGAGTATCACCAAATCCAAATCCAAATGGAAGATACGTTGCAACTGGTGGATATGTGTCATTCCGAGAAAATTCAGCCCGCGTCTTTCGCTTAATATTTAGGCACTGTGTCCAAAAAAAATTTTCAAAAAGAATTATAAACGGATTTCGATGAATTTCTTGGAGAGGCAGGGAGTGGCCGACAACCAACCGACTGAATTTGGGTGCCAACCGAGATTCGCTCTGCACTTTACAGTTCGTGCTTTATCGCATCTATACAATATTACTAAACAAGAAAACCCAGCTGTCGCTGTACTGACCTTCAAAGTCATCTAAGGTCAATGACTTTCATGTCATCTGAAAGCTAGTATGTCCCTTCCTATTAGTGAATCAATAACAGCCTTAGCCACAATAACGCGTACCGGCTTTCGAGGTCATCCAAGGTCAATGATTTCAGGGATACGTCGTCCTATTTTTGGCATCAGGGGCCTAATTTTGAAAAACTCTTAGCCTACAATCGTTTACATTTTACTGTCCGAATGTTCACTTACAATTACTTACAATCTATTTTTTGTTTTAATCTTCCATTTTCTAATACTCCGCTTTAGTCAACCTTGCGGTGATGGTGTTCAATATACATAGGCGGATCCAGGAGTTGAAGTTGGGGGGCCAAGGTCGAGCGCCGAAGGCGCGAGCCGAGTCGAGGCGCCGAAGGCGCCAAGGAGGGTGGGGTGTGGGGAGAGGGTGTCCCCCTCCCCACAGGGTAGGGTCTAAGCCTTCTCCCCAAAATTTTTTTAGATCTTAAGGTCAAAATGGCGTATTTTCGTGGACTCTGTGCTAAATTTCGTTTTTTTTCCATGACCATAACAGTATAGAAATACAGCAGTAATTTACAAAGAATGCCATGGAGATTGACTTGCATGCGATAAAAAGCATTATTCAAGGACGTCTATCTTCCTAAGTCCTTGGAGCAATCTCCCCAAACTCAAGGTAAGGCGCCGCAGGCGTCGACGGGGAGGAGAATGGGGAAAGAGTATCCCTCTCCCCAGCCGGCTAGGGACTCTGGGAAGGCGAAAAATGAATTTAGTGCATTCTAAGCGTCACAGAACCCTTCGGGTTGCAAGATATCGTAAATATTATGAAAAATGCAAAATAATAATAATATTTAACTTTCCCCTAATTTTCCAAAAAACTTTTCTGGTTTTCTTGTAGCGTTTACTTCAATTATGGTTTAAACTCTCCTGGCGTTTTTTATTGTTTATTTTTACTTACTCTTACGTAGGCATAGCCAAAAATTGGAGTCACAAAAAGCGAACTAGCCCCCAAGGGCCAAAAATTGAGGCCGAAAGCCGAAAACAAAGGTGGACTTCTTGGGGAGAAGCCTGTCGCCGGCGCGCAGACCCGGAAGCAAACGGTTTTTTGGGCATGAAAACCCCCTAAAATGCATACATTGAGTATAAATTTTATTAGTTTTGCTGAAGAAATGCACTGCATATGCTAGGCCAAAAAATGCGACTTTGGCATCTTGAGGGGCATGGTCCTTTGCCCCCTAAATCCGCCTATGTTAATATATAACGAACAGTTTCTGTATTGTATTGGCTATAGAGATGGTCTAACAACGTGGGCTGCGATTTCTGCAAATGTAACTCATCACGATGCATGTCTGTAAATGTAGCCGTCGGCCACACACATGCAGCATGCGCGTTTACGATTATGAACGGAAAAACATGGAAGAGTGCATATAAGTGAGGGTATTATTGGGACGACTGAAATCGCTGGAGTGGACATTGCGGGAGTGATTGGTAGTAGAAAAAGTATGTGTGCACAGAAAAGTCTCAGTTATACACTTAATAGGCCTATGTGTTGCAGTTATTTTTGGCAAATGCGGCACAAAACGAAAGCTCTCATGTAGTCTATAACCATGAAACGGAACGCTATGTTTTTTGGACATGTCACCTCAAAGAATGTGAATAGTGGAGATTTTTGAATATTTATATGATGCTACTAAATACTGAAAAAGTCAAATGCAATAAAAAATACGCATCGCAAACGTGTGAAATAAAGCACACAAACAGTTACATTAGTAGCAAAGTTTACACTGTTTCTAGTGAAAATTACGAGATCCTAGCTCGCAGTCAGTCTCGTGTACGTGTAGCCTATGAGCACTGTCTCTAATGAAAAATAGGCCTACACATCACCATCGTGATCACACCACGACACTACACCCTGCATCCATCTCAGCAACTCGCATTGCACAGTTTTCACAAAAGCGTGCGTGCCCATACAGCACCAATGCGAACCCCTCGCACGGTGCAATCAGACACACCTCGCAGAATTTTGTGACTCTGTCACGGCCGACGCTGACGACGTTATAGCCGTCGCTGTTGGGGCAGGAGCTGTTGGAGTCTGAGCTTCGTCCAACTCGTCGCTACTGCTGCTGCTATCGTCTGCTGGACGCAAAGTCTCTGTGTGCGCGCCCATGGAATGTCTCACAACTGACAGAAACTGCATTCGAGTGTAGGCACCACTGCTGAATCTTGATCGCTGCTTATTGCTGTTTCGCTACTCCCTCAATGTCCACTCCCGCGATTTCAGCGCCCCCGTATTATTATGGTCTGTAGGAGCAATTAAATAACCTGGATCAATTACTGTCGCTTTCTTACCACCGTATTGTGGTGCTACTTTTTAGACTCCGCGTTTCCACCCCAATACTCATAATGTGGTTTACCAGGATTTCCGAGGATTGATTTGATCGCAACTTCGAGACCATAAAGCCTACAGTAAACAGATTAGACAGAAAAATTATGCTAGCTAAATTTTCAAAAAATTAGATTAGAGGCCTATATATCAGTCAGTGGACTAGAGATAAAGCTGTGTAACGCTTAGGCCTATACTTTTAAATAGCATTGGTCACACGTTGAATTGTTTTAAATTTAGATGCTCGTTAATCACAGTTTTTACGCGTAGGCATAACTGGTTTTTGTCGGAAGAAGGCGTCGTTAAACGACAGAAAGCCGTCTCGCTGCTGAACGTAAACCTATAGACTACATGCTGTGACTACATTTCGCTTATTTCGCTCACAAGCGAAACTTACAGGTAAGTACAGTATCATATGCTGTAGCCGGGTTTGACGGACAACTACTGGACAGCAAACGGACACAGGTCGCATGTAGGCCTATATAGGTCCCACGTTGCGTGCCACGTTCTGCGATGGTCGAGCTTGTCAGCATGAGCGTGCTAGGGTAGGACATTTCCGCGTGTATACGGACTTTAGCATACCCCGTACATTTCCCCGGTAGCGTACTGACACATGCCAAGCGATTTCGGCACCAACGTGGTTTTACCACTTAGCAAAAGTGAGCTTATTCCACATCGCCTTTTGCGGTTTTTGTATCAACTTGAGACTAGACTGTTGAGTGGAGTTCATACAATCGGCTTTTAATGTTTTTATCACAGTTAGCGTGCATATTTTTATCTTATAGTGTAAATTGTTGTGTTACGTGTTAAAACTATTTCTAAACCCCTAACACATCTTACACATAAACCTATAAAATTTAACGCTGGAAATGTTTATAGGCCTACATTGTTGTTAGTGCTTTATCGAGCAAACAGAATGTACTGCTAAATGGGCTAAAACCACCTAGATGCCAAAATCGGTTAGCATGTGCGAATACGCTCCCCAGTGCGACGTATAGCTAACGGCGAAAAAGGCATCATGTAGGAACACACTTAAGATTTTAGCATACATCTGATCTTTAAGAGACCGCAGCAAGAAGTTTATAAAATGCGGAAAATTACGTTACAAAAAAATCCACGTAAATCCTTCTACTTTCGTAAAAATGACACCACAAAAAGTGTTATTTTATTGCATTTTACAAGTGTAATTATAAATCTGTAAATAATCACGACACTGTTATGTCAGCGTCCTTAGAGCTGTAGTCTACTAATTAAAACGCGTGAGTCTTTAACCTAATAAAAATGCCTTTCTGTCGTCGGGCGGTGTTGTCTTTTGTCGCGTGTGTCCGTGTCCGGCTTTTCGCTCTCACTTTGGCTCGTGTCTCGCCAGCATGCCTATTAAGTTTTTTTTATGTAATATTACTCCAGTTGTCCAGTCCGTCAAGCCGTTGCGATACTGCCGCGAAGTCCAGTTTTAAAGCGGTAAGTCGGTCGACATGAAACTGAACAACGGGCGGAGAAATGTCCGTGCGGAAAAGCATCCCTTCCCTGAAGCGTGCATGCGGTCAGTCACATCCATTCCATTTCTGCTGCTGCAGCTTGTACCGTACGTGATTAGTATCTGCTACATGTCACCATAGCGACTGTCATGCCAATATAATTAATACCGTCGTTTCGTCTGTTCGCTTTGTCTTTAATGAATTTTTATAAAATCCGGTAATACGCAGACGTAAAGGTAGAAGCGCGGCATCAAATGCGGTAAGACAAAAAAACCAAAAACGTCGTAGGGAAAGAAAATTGAAACTAGAGGACTTCATCCGATTGCAGGGCTTGAGCACTGGTCAGTAGACAGCGTCATAAGCTTTCCCAGCGGGCTCTGGGATAAACCAATGCAGTCCCGGCCAAAAACGGTTTTTTAACTTGAAAGAACACTGCTAACTGATAAGGTACTTGATGTTTTTGACAATCTATCATAATGCTTGTGAGCATCAGTGCAAGACATTAAAGATCTACTAGTCGTGACTAAGCGTTGCACAAAAAAAAGATCAGGTCTAATGATGATGATACACAAATTATGTAATAGTCGCTAAATGGCCTGGATTGCATATCAATAATTCGCTACGCACAAAGCAGGGTCGATGATGGGCGGAGAAGAGGTCGAGGTACGTCTATATACCCTTTCATCACGCGTGAAATTTCACCTTATTGTGTAGACCGCGACACGGGTCCTTCCGTCTTACTCGCTTTCTGGTACAGGCTCTTAACTCGGAAATCAAACCACGTACAAAAACCAAAATTTGTATGAATGTTCTTCAGGGTTGGTAAAAAGTAAAAGTTAAAGTTAGGCCCTAGGGATGTTCTAGGATGACAACTGCACAGTATGTGGCGACTTATTTTTAGCAAAGTAAAAAGAATACCAAAATTTCACGCAATTTCGGACAACTTTAGATTTTAATTGCAATTACTTTCAGAACAGATTAAGATATCGAAAGAAAACTTTGTGGTCGACTACATCTCTTCCCATGTTCGACAACAAAAATTGGTGAACTTTTAGCTAAACGTTCTCCCAAATATCTAGTTCCTTGTGTATTTTATACTTATTATTATACTTCACATTTACATTTTTGCTACTAACACTTTGCTCGTTCACCGAATGATTTCCGACACTGTGGCCTGCTAAGTGTCCCCTGTGTCGTGAATAGTTTCCGCCGCCATTACTGGTACAGCCAATCCACAGCGGATCTGACATTGTTCCTGTGACGCAGATCTCCGAAAAAAAACTCGTCGTCGTTTTTCTTATCTTTTCGTATGCACCTGCGACCTGATACTTACCTACGGCCGTTTAATTTCCGGTGTTTCTTTATAAAATGCCAAACGCAACGTCTTAACAGCGGTTCATTATCAACACAAACCACTGCTCCACGTAGTGTGTACAGGCCTACATGTTACTATTGTAAGATTGTAAAATGTGCCCACCAATATTTTATAGCAAGGCTGGCATAGGATAGAATATATTACGCACCTATAATGCTTGCTTGCTTCCTGGGCAAATTACAACACTGGAATAGTGCCAAAATTAAATGTCTACAGAACTGCAAAAATCCGTGCATCATTAACAGTAACGGTCAATAAAACAAGATGGAGAGTAACAAGTTGATTGGAAGTGAAGAGATAATTATGAGGAGCCATTACCAGACTCATAAACATTGTAACAAGCTCATAAACGATAAATTTTCCACGTGAGAATTTGTATTGAGATTTTGAAAACCACGAAGGTGATCATAGTCTAACAGAGAGGCTACGTGGAACGATGAAAGTGCTGACTGAATCGAATCTTACGATTCGGGCCTGGACACGGAACCTTCATTGACTTGGCAATAAGGTGTTGTCGACAACCGATAATTTCTGGGTAATTCCGGGATAACGTGAAGTGTACCACGCGACCCGACGTTGAGATCGTTTATAGCCAACAACAGACGATCTCACCTGCGGATAACTGGACGTTGAATGACGACGACAGAAGATTGGAGAATTGAATCGATGACAGCCATCAAAGGCGATTTCAGGCGTATGCGTATGCTTGCTTGCTAAGCTGCTTGCTTTGCTGCATTAAAGAACGATTAAATGTATAGTTAGCCAGCCATTTTACGTAGAAATAAAAAGATAGCCTAATTGTCTGAGTTAACTGTTACTGCGTATTATTGTGTGTTTATTACAATATTATATCTTATAACGTCAATCTGGGCGTTTGTTGTCATAGCCATTAGTGGCTTGAATTGTACGGTAAATTAGCTGGATAAACGATTCTTTTCTAGTCAATACATAGCAACCGGCCAAAGTCTCCAAACATTTTTATTGTTTCAGCTAGGCCTACCGGTGCCCTAGTAATACACATCAGCCAAAACAGAAAAAAGCAAGGTTTGGAATGAAGTGAAAAGTTGCCGTTCGACTCTCTGCCGAGTCAAATGCAAGCCAGCATGAACAAGTTGCTAAGTTACCCTCTGCGTAGGCCGACTTAACCTCCTCAGCGCGACGAATAATAAGCAAGCCACCTAACTGCTTACAGTCTACCGTGTGAAAGTCCAATGTGGCTGCATTTTCACGAATTTGAAAAGTCATTCTGATGTTTATCATCATCATCATCATCTTTATTTGAAATCAGACCACAAGGGTCCATTAAACAATACACAGTAAACATAAAAACAGACACAGAATGAAAAGAAAACACAGTACAATAAAACTAGAAGC
>Ga0056128_1008494_pt1 | contig 12939 bp, 10 predicted proteins | sample WorMetLIZISLAND2_FD_71113 | JGI IMG/M metagenome (GOLD analysis project Ga0056128, IMG submission 71113) | Marine gutless worms symbiont microbial communities from Max Planck institute for Marine Microbiology, Germany - Olavius geniculatus... ...
GAAAGGGAAAGGGAAAGGAAAATGGGGGAGGGGAAAGGGAAAGGAAAATGGGGAAGGGGAAGGAGAAGGAGAAGGAAAAGGGGAAGGAGAATGGGTCAAAGGGGAAAGGGAAGGGGACGGGGAAAGGGAAGGGGAAGGAAAAGGGGAAGAGAAAGGGAAGGTGGAAGGAAGATAGCTTAAGAAATGTTGGATGCACGGATGCACGCACGGACGGACGCAAAGGTGATTTTATACTCTGTCCAATGCTATGCATTGCATTGGACAGACAATAAAATTATTCATTTTTATCTATATATCATTTTTATATTACTTAATTAAAATGGCACGCAAAACATGTTCTGTCCATATTTCCGTTACTTTGGCTAACAGTTCATCCATTTTGTTAATTTTTGCAACAATATACAGAAAAATTGTTTGAAATGTCAGCCCATTAGCGAACACAGGCACGAAGACGCTATCACTGTTAACAGCAGTGTCATCTAATGTTCTGCAACGGACCAATGCAGTCTTTACCAGTCGCTTCTTAAATGCGTCAACATTTCTAAACATTACCTGGTAATGAAACATTACAAATTAATTTAAACATTACATGCTGCACAACAGTTAAACCTTGTATTTGACTGGCAGTTAGGGCTTGCATATCTGGGGATATGAAACTTAATCACTTTTTTGTTTATTTTGCTTAGTTTGATTTTCCCACGTAGTGCAGAAGCATATATTAGGTGAGATAGCAACTTAAACAGTCATTTAACAACCATGTCTATCAAAAACATTGCTATACGGTAAAATCATTTTATAATATCACATTATTCAATTAACTGCTTGCAAAATGAGCCGATTTCTGGGTCTTAACTGGCCGGTCAAGTTAGTGTTAACTGACAGATTTGCATAACTGGCGTTTCCTGTTGCACTAATCAACTGTCAAAATGGCCAAAAATTTAACTGGCCAAAATCAGCCAGTTAGCTAACTGTTGATCGTAGTTGTCGTATTTAACGCAACTTTTGTACCATTTGTCAGCAGTTAATTGAAGAATGTGATATTGTAGAACGATTTTTACCGTATAGCAATGTCTTCAAAATGCACGAGGAGATGTTTTCTGCTACAAATTTTACTACAAAACACATTGATGAATGGACAAAATGGCCGTCTGCAATCGGTTGGCTGGCTCATGGGCTGTCTGACGTGCGCTTGCACTCAATAATATTCATGACGCTCGCCTGCACTAGGCGGAAGTGATAAGTGTCGTGTGCATCGTTGCTAAGCAACTATAGTTTACCGCTCAGTTAGCTGACAGCCAGTCAAGGTTTTGTTCAGAAATGCGCACAAACTTAACTAGCAAGTTACAATTAACAGACGGTTTACTAACTGATCAGTTAACTAAAAGATCCAGAAACCGACCCTAAAGGTCCATGGCCATGGTCAAACTCACACACGGAATTTTTATAGCTTTTAATTAGACATTTCCAGTGATGTGATGCCTCGAAGCAGTGCCTCGCTTAGAGGCTGCCTTGAAGCAGATTTTTACTGCCTTGGTCTTGGAATTTGGTGCCTTGGCCTTGGCCTGGGTCTTGGAGATTAGTGTCTTGGTCTTGGTCTTGTTACGAGACCAAGACACTAACCTCCAAGGCAAAGTTCCGGTCTTCGGTGCTGTTGTACAGGCATGCCTAGCCCACAGCAAGTTTACCACCCAGTGCTCTGTTTTATCTCAAGCTGTCGAAATACATTCATGCCATGAATTGTGACAATTGCAAAGACAAAACTTTTCTCTGACATAGAATACAGTTGTTTTAGATCGCTATTTTCTCGCCTGTTCAGTGTTGCTGCTACATCGGCATTTGTAGAACGAGTTTTCTTACAGGGCAGCATTATAAAACACCCACACCGTTCAAAGATGTCATGAAGACTCTGTGCTTGAGAATCTGCAAAATTTGTAAATTCAGTTGATAAGTTGATATGGACTATTAAACTTGCATGGCATAATGTAAAGATTAGACTGATGTTTAGTGTGACTGTATTAGTAGGATTATTGAGATTTTTTTTGTCTTAATAGAAGATTCTACATCTGAGCTGTATGTTATGTAGTGTGTTATTCGGACCTAGGTGTTCTGTTCAGTATTCAGTGCATTAAATGCCTTGGCCTTGGTCTTGAGGGTTGGTATCTTGGTCCCATTACTGGACATTTCACCTTCCATATATAATATATTGATTTAAGCTTTATAAATATACGAAATTGATGCCTGATTGTGACGAAAATATCGCCTTACATTACATTGTGCAAAAAAATTCAAGAGACAGCACCATGACAAGCACAACTGGTGACGTCATCAGCGCAGCCCATCAACATCATGAATATTAATGGCCTAGCCAGTGATGTCATTAGGTAAGGCTAGGCCATTAATTACCGGTATTCATGATGTTGATGGGCTGCACCGATGACGTCACCGGTTGTGCGGCCTAGCCAAAATGGCGTCGCTTTTTTAGATCATGTCTGTAAATCGTCAACTTTAAATGTAAGTTTTTCCGTGTTGACAAAATGCTGGGCGCTGATATTACTGTCAAAATTATCAGACAATTATGCAATTTTAGGAAAACAGATAAAATATATATGTTAATTTTGGTGTCCATGGACCCTTAATAATGCATCATTAACGATGCTGATATTGTAGGTGGACTTCATCGAGAGGGTGACAAGAATGAAGCCCACAAACTCGTGCCTGTGTCGCAGGATCGTGACAGTAGTGATGGAGCGACAATAAAAAATTTAATTATTTGAACATTATTCCGTCGTTAAACAAACGTAGTTTAATGGAATATTGGAACACCTGCTTCACAGAATTAAGTAAATTTACATGTGTGCTTCAATTTTTTTAACACACGTTAATTTTTGTAACACGCATTAATTTTTTAATGCATTCAGTTAATGTGCTAATTTGACAGTTCTAGTTAATACCTTTCTACACATACTTTTTCAAATTGGTTTTTACCAGTTATTTAGTCTTCATCACTGTAATTTTCCTGCTGGTTTCAGTAATACTATTTATACATTTATTTATGTCTACATAGAGCATATATCATTTTTAGAATTTCAACAAACACTGGTAACAATATGTGTACAGTCAATATGCAAGGCAGTTTAGCATGCTGCACTTACAGCTGCACAGACTAACTGGCTTTCCTTGTTATATATTCTAGCTGCATTCAGAAACCTGAATAAATTCTCCTCTTAAAAGTGTAGTAAATTTCTATTACAGTTTATCTTTCTTGTGGTTTTGTGGTGTGACGTGTGGTATTGTTTGTAGGACAATGAGCCGGCAACGGAGACAAATGTGGACAAGACTGGCGAAAGTGCGCCTGACAGCAGGGTCGGCCGACTGTACCTGCTATGTCTAGGACGACTGCCAGCAACCGATGACCTAAGGGGGGGTGCATCACAAATGACACGGCTGAGTCTTCTGCATCAGACCAGTGATGTGGCGGGCGTGCTGGATGTCAAGTGGTGTGATGCTGTCTATGGCACACAGGAGACTGGCTTGCCATTGTTCGCAGCTGCTGATGCTAGTGGAGATCTGTCGCTGTGGTCCATCAACAGAACCGAGCAGACTGGAGATGCAGACTGCCAGCTGCTGGAGATATTGTCAGTGGAGGACTCCGTAGGATGCCTGGCTCTGTCTCTGGATTGGTCCACTGCCCTGTGTCGCAGGTCTAATGGCAGACATTATTATTATTAGTAGTAGTTAGTAGTAATAGTACACTCAAACTCGGCGAGAGCACTTTCCTGTTGGTGGTCAATGATGACTATGCATCTATCTTGCACAGATACGGAGATACGGGGCTTCAAAGATTTTGGGGTCACGAGTTTGACCTTTTGGGGTCACGTGACGTCATTGGTCACGTGACCTTTAGACTCGGCATATGCGGTTTCCTATTGGTGGTCCATTGGAACCATGCGTCTATCTCGCATCGTTACGGAGATATTCCACCCCAAAGATATTGGGGTCACGACATTGACCTTTTGGGGTCACGTGACGTCATCGGTCAGGTGACTATTGGACTCGGCATGTGTGGTTTCCTATTGGTGGTCCATTGGAACCATGTGTCTATCTTACACCGTTACAGAGATATAAAGCCTCAAAGTTGCATTTGCCCATGTTAAAGGCCAAAAGTTCACTGCACATGCTCCGTGTCACGTGACCTGTAGGCAGGGGTCCAAAATTACCACATATTTGGAATTCCCAAGTCCATATTGCCTATTCACTATACAACTTTTATGAGCCTACGATGACGATTAGGAGCAATATACCCTTTTAAAAAGGTATATATTTGTGGTCATGAATTCTATCAACTTTCGCTAAATTTAACGACTCAAAATCTGTCTGTTTTGTCTCCAAACTCTACTTTACGCCAGTATTTTATTTATTTTATTGTGCGTAAGGTCAATTTAAAACTGGTTTTTATCTTAGAATACAGGCTACTTCGCTTAGTTCTATGGGTTTACTATCAATTTACGTTCAAAGCGGACGGGTGTCCTATCTTGCTTTAACCAGCTGTCGAATTAGAAGATTCTGTCGTTAACTTTCAGAATGTCATACTAATCTAACGTCTGATTAGTTAATTATAGCAATGTTAGAAAATGTAGAGATGTTTTTTGTTGGTAGATAATAACGATTTTGCAGGAGACATTTTCTTCACTGTGGTTTGTGCATTGTAGCGATCCAAGGCTAGTAGTAAGTGGGTCAAGTGGATGTTTGACTCTAGTTGAACTGACCCAGACTGGACTGATTCCGTCCAATCAGTGGAAAGCTCACGACTTTGAAGCATGGGTTGCAACATTCAACTATTTCAACACTAATATCATCTACTCGGGTAATGTCTCACTACTGTGCTACAAACATTATCTAATGCTATTGTTGATATTAGCAAGGTCTGTTTAACTAACAGCTACATTTTGTTGCAATATTTTGAATTGATACTTTTTATTTACACCACTACGTCAGCTGCTAAAGATTTTTTTTGTAAACTTATCACCATTGAACCAAGTTATGAAATAACAAAAATGGTGCTTTATATGAAACACCATGTAGTGTATACTTTAGGGAGAATTGCTCGACAGTTTGTGAACACTGTGAGGAAATCTTGTAGGTTGATTTGTTACTGCTGGATTGCTTAATTTACAAGTGAATTAAAAAGTTGAGAAGTATAATACTGTCGCAAAAACAGAGCACAGGATTGAGTGAAAGCGTTTGGTGTGAAATTTAAACAAGTCACTGACACAGACAGTGCTGCTGGTTGTCATGTCTGTCACCAGGTGGCGATGATTGTCATCTGAAATGCTGGGACATTCGTGCTTCCACTGATCAACCAATAGCCACCATCTCCACGTAAATATCAGTTTTACCGCTGAAATACTGCTGTAAATATTTGACAACTATGAAAATACCAGGTGGTCCAAAAAACGTTTTGAACATTTGCGTGCACTAGTCAGCTGAGTGATCGACATGAATCAGCACAAAATGCCTTTAGTGACCAAACATCTTTGAATATGTCTAAAAATTTTTGCTTGAAACACTTCTGTATTAGCCACAATACAAACAAAAAAAGCATTATACATCATAAATAAGGCCCAACCTAATTGACGATAACTCGGACATTACATGATCTGTGTAATTGGTAGGTTTTTGTGTAATTGGAAATGTATGTGAAATTGTGTAAAGATTTGTTTTATTTTTTTTTAATTTTAAATTATTTCTAGATGTTGAGTGCACAATTTTTGGTTATTCTTGCAAAACGTTTGCATACTATCTTTAGCTGATTGACTTAACTTTTGCCTAGTTGCAAACGGTTCATCATTTATGTTGCTGCTCGTACGTAGGCTACAGCAGAAGGTCACAGTTGGCAGTAGCCTAATCAGCAATTCACTTCTCCTTTGCAACTGCTGCTAAAAGCCTTTTCCACTATAATCAGAGCAAAAAACTGTAACAGTTTACAAAGCTATGTAAGGGTGATATGAGTTAAAACTCGAAAATGGCAAAAAATGGTTTTGGGGCGATATTATCGCGTATTGAATTCCAGACTGGCCCTTACAAGACTAGTCATTTCAAATGCTTGAAAATTATTACTGTAGGCCTATATCCTAAACAAAATTTCGTTGTAGATACTTTTACTAGGTGCCAAGCTAAGCTAAGTGAAAGTCGTTTTCGAGTTTTGGCGAAGATGTGGACAATCACAAAGTGGGACGTTTTTTGAGACACACTTTAGTAGTAGTAGTAGTAGTAGTTGTTGTTGTTGTTGTTGTTGGCAGTCATGCAATGGGAGTGTGCAGTATCAGGTGTAATGATAAGTTTGACAATTTATTTGCATCTGGCAGGTAATATGCAGCATTATTCTGCTCCTTATAACAGTTGCATTAGCTGTTGCAGACAGTAGCAAAATGATCAATCGATCACTGGGTACAATTATTTCATGCAGTATTTGTGTGTAGTTGGTAATTATTGCTCTCTGACAACTGCAGTCTTAGAAAATACCATAGCGGGATCATGTTCTGTGAATAAACTGTTTTGATCATGTGTTAAATCTGGATGATGATAACAACAAAACAACAACAGTATAACTGAGTGATTAAAGCCATACAGTTATGCAGTGTTTACTGTTTAGTCTACATATAAAATCGTCATGCAATGGCTAAACAATGTGCAGAACTTTTTACTGATTGCAGCTAGTTTTAACTGCTTGGCTAGTGTCAGTCAGTCACTTAAAGACTGTTGATCTCTGTGTACTGTTGTGTTGCTAACTTACGACAGTTGCCTTGTCTGTATGTGTATTGTTAATGCTCACATCTTGTTGTCCAGCTGTAGTGTTAATTTCTGTGGCAGTGTATGCAGTGCTTATCAGTTGAATAGATAAGTAACTGTTTGATGTCACAGTGATCGTGGCAAATAAACAGACAGATGTCACACAGACAGCACTGTGCAGTGAACGTTAGCGCCAGTAAGTCCATTAGTAGGGCATCTGTGTGTGTGTGTGGTTGTAATAGTCATAGCATTATTATTAGTAGTAGTTGTTGTTGTAGTTGTTGTAGTTGTTGCATTTGTGTGTTTATTGTAGCTATGATGAGCAAGTACTGTTGTGGGATTGTCGTCAACTCAGTGAGCCAGTGCATTCAGTCAGGGTCGGTGGTGGCGTGTGGCGACTGAAATGGAACTGTTCTGGTTCAAGGTTGCTGGCTGCTTGCATGCACAATGGACTTCATGTATTAGACTGCAGTTCAGCAACAGCCACTGGTAACTTTTTTCGATTACACCAAAATTAGCTATGTATTTTCACTCTTTGCATGCCTAACATTAGCAATATAATGCAAGGACAAGTTGGAAACATTCTGAAACTTGCAACGGAATAGAGATGGGGTGGGCATTTAAGTTGTCATATATCCGAAATGGAACAAATTAGGATCACATTATTGATGGCTCACAGGGCCGGCCTTAGGCACATTCGAACAGTGCGGTCGAACCGGCACGACATTTTTAGGGTGCCGCCTTTTTAGACGCAAACCAATTTTTTTTGGTATTAATTACGTTTGCCAATTTCAACAACTTTGATGTGTTTATGGCGCAAATATAGATATTGTTTTACGAATGAATGTATATGGGTAATAAAATGTATCGTAAATACACTGGAACATTCTGCCACAAAATGTTGTGCACTGATTGAAGTTTTGCACTACATACACAGCGATGTGCTACAGGAGTTGCTGCCAAATGTTATAGTCACTTTGCATATATTTTGACAATTATATGTAAAAACTGCACGCAGTTCATTTAATGTTGTATAAGCGCTGATGTAAAATGGCAAAAATCAAAAATATAAGCATGAAGTAATGCATTAGCTTAGACATTTAATCTGTTCTCATTAGCCAAATATAAATTTCTAAGCTAATATACATCTTTATTCACCAAGAGAGGTAGCAAACAAATACAAAATAAAAGAAAAACTTAACTAATTACAGTTCATACAGTTTATATATAGCTGAATAGTTCGTACTTTCACACAGAACATAATAGGCCCACCGACAGCGACACGCATCACAGCAACAACTACCGGTATGACAAACCCTTTTCTACTAAGTATTTCTCGTACCATTTGAGCAACAGCTCACTTGGAATTCTAAAGTCAAAGTAACTTAGACATGCATTAATTATTACCATGTTCGAAGTGCAGAATAGTTTCATTAAAAAACGTATGACTGCAAAGTCAAGTGAACGCTGGTCAGCTTTTGTTAAGGAGCAAACTTCGAGTCCATACAGTAACACAGGTAGGCATTTTGTTTTAATTAGGTGAAGAACCACTTCCTCAGAAGCAGCTCTACCAACCTTGCCAAATATCGAGTTAGATGAACGATAGAAATTTCTTATGGCATGATCCATAAATGACGTTTACTGTCGGTGGAATTTTGCCACATAAGTTTAGTGGTATTGTTTGACATTTTGTACAGTTGTTATGGGGTCAAAAAAGTAAAAGTGAGTTTATTTTGGGGGTCCATATACTATGAACCTTTTGTCTATTCTGCCCCATCTTTCTTCGGTGTATTCCATCAATCAATCAGTTGATCAGTCAAAAAAACAACTACTTGCACAAAGTAGCTAGTAGTTTGCAAGTTTGGAGGTGAAATGTGAGTAAAGTTGGCTGCATGCTAACGAGTGTTGTTGCTGTGATGTGTTTTCTGTATAGCCCAAGTGGTGGCGTCGTACACTGCACACGGTTCATTGGCTTATGGCGCAGACTGGTGCCGCAGTTGTGTCGACCACCTACCTGAGCTGCCACGGTCCGGGTATGATTCAGTCAGAGCAAATAGTGATGGGCTGAATTCACTGAAATCAGCGACTGCAGTCAGTGAGAACGTTTTAGCATCATCAGTAGTAAACAAGGACGATGAGTTGATTGCATCCTGCTCGTTCTATGATCATCAGGTCAGAGTCTGGGCGCTGAGCACTGCTACTGCTGCTGATGCCACGTGACCGAGGAACAGTGTAATCATTGTGTTGTTGTCGTCGTGTTTGCTTGTGTGTGTGTGTGCAAGGGACGTGTCAGTGTCCAGATTACATCAGTGTTGGGATGGTATCATGCCGGCGCTCTTTTTTGCCTGCATGGAAAACATATTGCAACTTTTTGGTTGGAAATAGCTACAGAATAAAACACTGAATGCACAAGGTGAGATTTGCAATCCACACTCCGACAGTTCCAATGCCGACGTTTGTTTTCTGCCACTTCAAGCTGCGGTGTTGAATTCATGACACGTAAGCATAGGCGGATCCAGGAGTTGCATCTGGGGTGAGGACACTTCCAGAAAATCTGGCAACCTTGACTAGGGGGAATTAACATACTGAATATATTCCAATTGAAGTGATGCGCCAATGCACAATGAAAGACATGTTGTACTGTTAGTGTTGTGCTGAATATTGACTTTTACTGTTTGGCTGATTACAAGTGTTTGGCTCGTTCCAGCATCGCATTATGAATGTGAATACAAATTTGGAATGAACAGTAGTACTACTGAAAACCAAAATCTACTGCACATGAAGAATCGTGTATAATGATGGTAGTTTTGTATCACGTGCGTTAATGAACCCTAAGGTTTGATCTGTGCCAGTCCGTCTGGTACCGCATACCGTGTGCCATACCAGCAGTTTTTGTTGTCACACTGGCGGTACGCTGTGCCACCTATGCAGTTGTTTCTACAGTGTGTCCCAATAAAAAGTGGACCCCAAAACAAATAGTTGTAATTCAGTAATAACTTAACAGTTTTGTCTGAAATTTTTAACATAACCGTGAATTATGCTAAGAAGAACAATGTATCAGTTTTAAAAAATAGCATGGCAATGTTAGTTTTATTAACATTTGAATTACATTACTCAAAATATAAAGTTTACAACACAGCAGTTTGCCTACCGTTATGCAGTTACTGCTCATGCTCCAAATGTTCTCCTCTTTTTAAGTGCATTTTTTTGACATAATGCTAATTCCTTGACTGAAGCAATGTTGTCAGCAATTCGCGTCTCACACTTTTTACCACTGCCAGGTTTGCGATCCACAGTGCCGATTTGATCAATCTTCGTGCCCAACTTCAACAATGACACAGACCAGCTTTTGTTCAGAAACTTTTTGAACAATTTCTTTGCTCCATAACTCTTTTCTTTGCACAAAAATTTAATTACAACTTTTTCAGCTTTATTAAAAGTCTTGTTTGTTATTGTTTACAGTTACACAACAGTGACATGTTAATGACGTCAGACTATAGCAGGAACGTATATTAAGAGCTGTTTGTACTGGTATATAAACTCGAAACTTTTTTAAAATTTGATTTCTTTACTTATGGTTCTTACTTTTACACCAAATTTTGTGTACTTTTTCAAACTAACTTAAGATGTTGGACAATAATTTACACTAGTGGCAGTTTTAGTTTAATGCAGTTTAGGGGTACACTTTTTATTGGGATGCAGTGTAATACAGGCTAGATGCAGCAAGCCAGTGACTTCAGGTTGTCACTTTGTTATTAGCGCTGATGCGAAGTCGTGCGTTATTCCCATTTAAACTGCCACGTATTTGAAGTTTTATTTGATTAGAAATCTTTAAATCAGTGACACCATTCAGCCACAATACGAATACAAATCAAACATTTGGCACCACTCTGGTTTAGGTATATATCTGTGTCGGTTTGTGTTTCAAATGCTGCTGCTTGATAGTTGTGCCAAGTTTTCTATGCATCGTTTTGTCGGCGATCAGTGGCGTCATGTGCTGAAAATGTTGCGGGGTAGAAAGTTGCAATTTTTGACAGACATCTGCAAGTTTTTGATGGAGGAAATACTAGTGCTAAAAATGTCGACTTTTCCCCGAATTTACCAATGGGGGATTTTCAACCCAATTTCTTTTAGATTGTTGGAAGAAATTTTTCGGACGAGAAACTGGGAAGAGGAGCCAGTTAGACGACGCAGCTGTTGGTCCTCAAGTAGAATACAGTGACCAGTGCTTACTTAGTAGTTAGTGCAGTCATTGTAACTTTGTCTTCCCTCTGTGTTTCTCGTATAGGCAATGTGAGGCATAAAAACACATCAAAATTTATCGATCACAACTTGGATTATCAGATTAGAATAATTTTGGGTACAAATATTTTTGATAAAACTGGCCATTAAATAATTATTTATGTTTTTACTTCACCCAACATATGCTTCTGCACTACCTGAGGAAACCAAACGCATAAAATCGACTTTAAAATGAACAAAAAAACGCCAAAAACCATACGTGACATTATTGATAGTGTCACAGAAAAGGATAACAATAGTTTTTGGTACAAATATTCCTGACACAACTGGAAATTAAATATTCTAGTTCCAAGCTCGCCAGACGTCTGTTTTTGCACTACTTGGGGAAACAGAACAAATGCAACGCGAGTTAAAATAAAGAAAAAACATGAGTAAATTTCATCACTCAAGATATGTAGCCCCTAACAGCCCTCATCGCGGTCCATTCGACAATGTTTGCAGTGTAATGCAGCGGCGAGTTTATGGGACACTGTTTAGGAATAAAAATGAACTCGAGAAGCGACTGACGCAGAACATTATCAACATCGATCGATATCAATGAATGGAAAATGTATTTCTCTGTCTGTGTTTACACAAAAGGCTGATATTTTGAATACTTACTGTCAGTATTTGCACAACTGGACAATTAGATACGTGCCAAAGTGCTAAAAATTGAACAAAATGTGCTAAATGCATGTTACTTCAATTTAATAATAAATAAAAATGTAACATTTTGCTTGTTTTGTTTTTCCAAGGTAGTGCAGAAACAGACGTTCGGTGAGGTGGGAACATAAATGGTCATTTGATGCCAGTTGTGTCTGGAATATCTGTACCAAAAATTATTAAAATTTGATAATCCATTTGCAACTTACGATTGATAAATTTTGATGTGTTTTATGCCTCACAGTGTAGTTGCCATCCGTCCCTAAAACCTCTTTATGCTTAAATTGTTTATTTGACCGCTTAACAATATTGGTGCAGTATTTTGTCTGCTCTCTTTAAATTTTCACTGAAACAAACTCTTTGCATTTGTTCTGTTATGCTGCAGTATTTTTACTTTAGTTATTTTGGGTACTATTGAGTGTGCCACCTTCATTTGTGAGCTGCTGTGTAATATTACATGCAACGAAATGAAATAACAATTTTATAAAAAATATCCCCGTCTCTACTTTGTCACCAGGTTGCGTCTGGAAACACACAAATTTTTCATGCCTCACTGATGAAGTATTTCGCGATATCATTTAGTCACGTAGTGTGGCTTAGTAGTCTAACCTTAACGTGCCGAACTTGTAATCCTGAGGTCGCTCAGGTTGCAGGTTCGACTCCGAGACGGGGCACTGCCAGGTAACGACCTTGGGCAAGTTGTTCACACACATGTGCCTCTGTCCACCAAGCAGTACAAATTGGTACCGGCTTCACTGCCGGGAAGGTTACGGCAGTAATATGCGGAAGTCCGGCCTTCCTCCCATAATATAAGACAGGGACGGGTTCGCCTGTATCGAGTGGAAGGTATTACTGTGTGATCCCAGGCGTCTGTGGCACACTGTCGGCTCGGGGCCTTGGAAACGGAGATGAGCACCGCTCCCATCGGTCACAGAGCTGTGAGAGGGCACTCTACTAGGCCCCCTACCGTCGATTTACCCTTTAGTCACGTGGTGTATTTAGCCACTGGTGTTTATGGGACAAAATCTGAGTCAATGCCCACCGAACATCGGAACATGGCAAATTTTATATTTAAATATTTTCCCGCATATTATACATCATTTGAAACAGCAAACGCTTGCGATTCAGACGCATTTATGATTCACGATCAAGGAAGCAGTAGCAAGGAATAGTGCGCGTTCAAAGTTAGACATTTGTAGAAAAAAA